>Ga0115006_10000184_pt1 | contig 32279 bp, 7 predicted proteins | sample ArcOceMetagenome_3_FD_88943 | JGI IMG/M metagenome (GOLD analysis project Ga0115006, IMG submission 88943) | Marine eukaryotic phytoplankton communities from Arctic Ocean - Arctic Ocean- Svalbard ARC20M Metagenome | ecosystem: Environmental > Aquatic > Marine > Oceanic | place: Arctic Ocean...
ACACACACACACACACACACACACAGGGCATTTGCGCACCTATACCTGCTGGAGTTCTGATGGTGTCACATCTACATACATATATCATCCATGAACCCAACCTGAAGAGGTCCTGCCCTGCAGATTCACGCACAGACTGTCTACGTCTCCGTCGTCGATATCGAGGATGCCGAACTGCGCAGACGTCACGTGACCGAGTTGGATAGTCAGAGCCCCGGCATCTTGTCCAAGTCAGTGCCCCGTCAGCTTGCTGGCGCGTCCACACACCACAGAAGGAGGGCGGGCGAGTTGGGATTGGAAGGGCGCGAGAGACCTGGTGATTGACAAAAAGCTGGTAGGCCCAGCACCCATGTGAGTATGGTCCGGATTTACCTGATCCGTATCCCGTAAGGGGTGCTGCTTGAAGCAGCGGGAACCCACCGCGAGACGACACATTGCCGTTGCCCGCTCCCGACACGGACGAAAAATCCGTGTTGGACCCGTCGTCAATCGCCAGCATATGAGCGTCGCCAGCAACCATCACCAAGTTTTTCACACCCGCCGACGCCACAAAATTGGAGATCACGAGGCGCTCATCCGCATATGAGCCCCAGCTGTCCCCGCCGACCCCCAGCCACGGCTTTGACGAGACCAGTACTATCAGCCGCCACTCCCGCCAACGTGCAAGCAGTCCGAGAAGCCACTCCCTTTGCCGCTGCCCCATGGTCGTGCCGGCACTCGGGTCGCTTTGCGAGCGCAGATCTGCCACCGGCGCACGTCAGCGAATGTCTGGGCTTGCACCCGCGGGGGTAGGGGGAATTCGCACGCACGCCTGCGCCCTTCGCACATGCTCCACACCGGCGACGATAAATAAGACGCCCTGGATCTCGTACGACTGATACACCCCCTCCGCCGGGGAATCGCTGGCCAGCTTGGCGGGCACAAACTTCCGGAAGGCCGCCAGCGCCGCGCCCCTCGAGGCACTAGAGCCGTCTGCGTTGTTGGCACCTAGTATATATATACATATATGTATATGTGCCCTTTCGCGTTTGCCCCTGCCGACGCAGAGCAAGACGAGGAAGAATCTAAGGTCGGACGGGGCATGGTGTGCACTGCACCTCACCGAAATCGTGGTCATCCCATGTGTACACCACGGGCACGGTCTGGAAGAGCTGCGCCGCCTCGTTAGCGTGCACGCCTTCGAACGCGTCCTCGAAACGCGGCTGCGAGTCCTCCCCAATGTCCCGGTAGTGCAGATCGCCCGCGTGGATAAAGACGAGCGGGCGCGGATCTAGGGCAGCGATGTTGGCAAAGACCGCGCCGTTTCCGCTGGACCACCCGCACGAGCCCACGGCCACCCGGAAGCCCTTCCGGGGCGAGGCACTGGGCGTCTTGAACTCGGCGGCGGCCGCCGCCGCCGGGTCCGCCTCGAGCCCGTAGTAGTACTGCGTCTCCGGGGTCAGGCCCTCCACGTCGACGATGAACTCATCCCTGGTCACGCGATGCGTCGCGAACGGCGCCGCGAGGTCGCGGCGCGTGGACACGACGAGGGTCGCGCTCGCCGCGCGCGGCCGCACCGCAAGCCGCACCGCAGTCGGCGTCGGGGCACCAGCCCACACAACAGTGTACGAGCCGCCGCCGCCGCCGCCGCCGCCCGCGCCCGCGCCCGCGGCCACGGCGAGCAGGCCCGCGATCGCGGCCCGCCACGCACTAGCCATTCTAGCCTGTGAGACTGCTCATCAGAGGGCTCAAAAACAGTGAGCCCTCCATGGTCAACAGCTGAGTGAGCCCTCCATGAGCGGGTCAGCCGCTGCTGAACAGTGAGTTTCCGAATATTTGGTGCGCTCAAAATGTGTGGTTCGCAGGCGAGCCAGGTTCGTGAGGACCATGACTTTCGTCGTGTCTCCTGGCGCCTGGCGGCACCGCAAGCGTGTGCAGGCACGGCGTGACGCACACGGGCGAGAGCGCGTGCTCGCCTGCAGCATGGACGGCGGGCGCGTGTGCCAGCACTGTGCGGGCGCGGCGGCCGGCGGCAGATGCTCTGCCCAGCGCCCGCGGCGGGCGGATTCGGAGGAAGCCGTCGGAGCGCAGCGCGCCCCGCCCCGCGCGCCGTGGCGACGCTGGGGCGCGGCGCGGGCAGCCTGCAGGGGCGCAGCGGCTGCGCCAGAGCTTCTGGCCGCTGGCGACGGCGGGTGTGGGTGGCGCGGCGCGGACGCGGCGCGACGACGCTGCGGGCGCGGCGCGGCGCCCAGTATACGAGCATCACGACCATGGAGACGCGTGACCAGCGCGCCGCGGTGGACAGCCATCCGGATGATTGCCGCGTCGCTGGTGCTACTGTCCATGGCCCTGTGGCCAGCCGCGCAGGCGCACCAGCAGCTGCCGCGAAGACCAGCGTCGGCCCGCCGGGCCGCCCAAGGCGAGGCGCTGTGGTGGATGCCCGCGGCCCGCCTCGGCTCCGTCGGTGGGGGGAGCCTGCTGACGTTTGCCGGAACACACTTTGATCTCAGCGCGCCGTATGTCGCCCGATTCACAGGCGTCGACGACGGGGACGAGGGCGAGTCCTCTTACCGCTCCTCAGTGGAAGCAGAGGCGGCGCCTGTCCTTGCGCTTTCTCGAACCCAACTTGTCGTGGCCGTGCCCGCATGGCCCGGACACGAAACAGAAGTCACAGTCAGCTTACTCGAGGCGGGCTCGGTTCTGGCTTCCGCCCCAGGAAATGACACCAGCTTCGAGTACCTGGCCGAGGTCACATCCATGCAGGGCTCGACCGCACCTGTTTGGCACCCGCCGTCGCAGACCGCGGGCTCGTCGTACAGCCCCGCAGCTGCCACCTCGTGCTCGCCTGGTGGTCCTGCCCGCTGCAGCGCACCAGTCAGTGGCGGTGCTCATGTGACGGTGTCCGGCTCTGGATTCCAGCAGAGGCGCTGCCCAGAAAACGATTTTTGCAGTGACGTGCAGTATGCACTGCTCTTCTACAGTGCCACCGACGCGGTGGCGAAACGAGGTCGGAATGCATGCACAGTATGCTTGCCTGCCTCATTCAGTCCCGATATGGTCGCTAGCGCTGTTTTTCACGTCATAGCGCTGCTTTATTTTCTCGCTTCACAGCGCTGACGAACGATTTCTTTTGCACAGTTGTATCTGCGCCCGCGGTGGCTTTGAATAGCAACACAATTGTCTTCAGTGTCCCGAGATGGCCCTACGAAGAACAGGAGACAGAAGTTGCCTTGCTTCGTGATGGAATCGTTCGGCCTTCAGTTGGTGGTCTGAATTTCTTGACATATCTGGCGGACATCCGCTCAATCTCGCACAACACAATGCGCCTCTCTTACTCGCGCAACGCCGTCATCACCCTGCATGGGGGCCCGTTTCAGCCCTCTAAAAGATATACCTGCGTGCTATGGCGGCAAAACAGCACAGGCTTCAGTTGGCTAGGAGAAGAGCGTGCATCAGTTCAGGCGAACGTAGTGGACGCCGACAACTTGCAGTGTGACGCCATGCGATTATCACTTGATGGCTGGCGCCCTGATATCCCCAAACACCAAACTAGTCAGCAGGGCCTCGATCGCGACGTCTTTTTTGAAACGACGTGGCAGTCATCTGAAGGATGGGCAGCGTTGTACCCTGGTAGCACGATGCCGATGAGCGTATCTGTTTTGTACGATGCAGAGGATGGAAGCGAGACCTTGGTGCCGATGCCAAATCCGTTGGGCGAAGGCGCTCCGCAGATAACGGACGCTTTCCCCCGGGGAATGTGGGGGGGTTCTAACATCACACAGGCACCGGCCTCGGGTGGAACCCCAGTTGAAATTTATGGGGCGGGATTGTCTGTTGGATTTGGTCAGGATGTTGACTTTCTGCTAACGGCGTCCGGGAAGAGTGCTGCTCGATTCGCCCACTGCATGTCCGACTGTTCCTCAAAATCCAACAAAACAAATGTCACAGCGGCCTCCGCTACCCCAATGTATGGACCGAGAGCACAAGAAGACGGGGCGGGTTCTGCGATGGACGGGCTTGATGCGTACAATATTGTAGCATCGGTCGGAGATGATGGTGCTGCCAGGGCCCCGGGCATAGTGTTCGAGGTTTTTGCAAAACGATGCATTTCAATCACAGGATTTCACGTGTCAGTGCCCGAGTCTGGAGAACAAACCATGTTGGTTTACCATCGCAGCGCCAGTATCCAGGACGAGTGGTTTACTGAGCATCAAGCTGGATCTCTCTCCCTTCATGGTTGGAATCAAATTCACAGCCAGCCTGTAGAAGTCAACGAAACTTCGAGGCAAACCCAGACGAGCTGCGGACACTGTTTTGAGAACTTCAAAGAGGAGGCCTCAGCAAGTACAGCCAACGTTGAGTTGCAGACTCATCTTCAACTTCTTCCAGGCTCGACCCACGCCTTTATGGTGATTGGGGCACGTGGGCTAAGGTACCTCTCGACCCCGGAAAATGCTTCTTCGGTGCCAACAGAGCTTGCAGATGGCTTTATTTCTGTGCTGCCGGGCAGAAATATCTATGCGCGTAGTGGTTCTGAACCACATCCCGTTGAAATCGAGCAAATCTGGGGCGATTTGTCTGCACCGCGATACTTCGCCGGTTCCGTAAAATATTCCTCGTGCGACTTTGGGGCGGACTACAGATGTAAATTTACAATGATGGCTCCTGGTGGACAGCAATGGGAGCACTTTTCTCCGTTTGTGAAGGCAGCTCCGGTCTCTTCGCAACTTTTAAGTGTCACATCGTCTGTAGTGTGCACAACTCCTAGATGGGAGAGCAGAGCAGCAGACCCGTTCTGTGTCCTCGACGGGGTCCCGACTGATCGGTGCGCAATAGAGGATGTCGGGTCCAGCTGCAGAGGGAGGTGCAGGTCGGGAAGCTATGTGCCTGTCCAAGGCACCTGCACAGGAACATGTGAATGCGGTTTCTTTGAGATCCTTAGGAAACCAGTTTGCTCCTCAGGTGTTGGAACCTGCTCCTGCGACCTTCCCAACACTGGTGATGCATGCATCGAGGATTCAGATTGCACGGGAGCAGGTGAGTGCTTCCAACTCGGTATTTGTGCATTTCCGATGAAGTTAGAGCTGCAGGAGGCAGATGGAACCTTCGTGCCATACGCTGGAGGGACTGCACCGACCTTCCGTTTATACCAAGTGTGGAATGATAGTATCACTGCCTCCACAGCAGTATCTGCAGCAGGGACAGAAATGATCACTATAACTGGAGCAGGATTCGATGTCGACTTTTCGGCCTACAAGTGTCAGTGGAACTTACTAAATGACGGAAATATTTCGTACTCGCATATTTATTCTTTCTCTGTGGAAACGGGGGCGGTAGCGCATTCTAGCGCTCGAATGGTCTGCAATACACCGTTTTGGGACTATTCTGCTGCGGACGTTGAATTAAGGGTGATAGGTCGTGACAATGTGCCTTTGGACTTCGCTGATGCTTTGTGCGGGAAGATGCTTCCTTCTCCAACAACATCTTGCCATCCAAAGCGGATCAGGATACAAGAGGAATGGAACTCACTATCGTCAACTCAAGTATTCACCGGAGGTGGTGAGAAGATCACGGTGCATGGATTCGGGTTTACAGCAGAGAGCAGTGGTGGCGCATACTCATGCACTTTTTTGGGCAGCAATAACATTACGTACGCCGTCCCCGCCAATGTTCTGAACAGCACGATGATGGAGTGCACAATTTCATTCGTTGCAACAGTCTCGTCTGCTATTTTGCAGATTTTTCACAATGGCGAACGCGTAGTTTTCACAGGTACCACGCAAACATGCACCTTCGTAGCAGGCTGGAACCGTCTTGCCCCAAATGCAGGTCCTCTTGCAGGGGGTGCAGATATAGTGGTTTCAGTCTTTGACGAGCCAAATCGTAATACGAGTCTTGATGCATTTCAGTGCGTCTTTGATGGATCGTTGAGAGTCAATGCCATTCTTTTGAATCCGTCTTGCCGAGCTTTGAACTATACTCAAGCTTGTGATTTCCAATGCGTGACGCCCGCTATCGCTGAGGCGCCTGACAACGCGACTGTAGAGTCGCGTGTCACCATGGTGCGGATGACTGTATCTACAGAAATTTCAGTTCCATTCAAGGGGCTTCCAGGGGGCGACATTTTCACTTTCACGAACATGGCATCAAGAGAATCCAACACAACAATCACCTCGATTTCGAATTTTTCGACTTACTTTTCGACTTTGGGAGAGACCTCAAGAATCACGTTTGAGGGTGCTGAAGCAAGCCCACTTTCGTTCGTTGGACTTTCAGAATCTTCTTGCGAAGAATCTGCACTCTTGTGGCGCGAAAATTTACGCTCGTCGATACAGGTTCTGTTCACGAATGTTCTGAATAAGACAGGAGCGTTTACTGTGTGCTATACCACTGGTGGCAGGCGAGGCCGTTTCATTGCGCAAGTGCTGGTAACTTTGAAAGCTGTAGCCCAGGTAACTGAACACTCTATTGAAAGCATCGTACCGAACCGAATAGGGAATGCTACGAAGGCCCGCATCTTCATCCTGGGCATTGAATACTCTCCCATTGCGTCCATAAGCATTTCTGCAAGTGGAAGTTGTTCAAATGACCACGTGCGCGTGAATGGGCTCGCTTTGCAGCCGAGTCTGCGGTCGAGAGGGCAGAATGTTTCAGATGGAACTTTCTTCCCGCCCGAGATTGATGTCTTGGGCCCGAATCCAGGATCCTACCGGTTATGTTATCAGTATAATCGGCTAGGACACAACGGTCTAGCCCTTGAGCAACGTGGCGTTACGCTTTCAGTCGTTGACTCAGCATCTTTGATCCATTCGATATCGCCAACCCGGGGTGCAGCCGGCAAAAACTTGGACGTGAATTTTCATGGCCTGCAGGCTTCGCCATATGTTGTTGTGGCTTTTAGTGCACCAGGACAGTGCAACATTTCCGCTGCTCGAGTGTGGAGTGCAACGCTTTCAGAAAGCCTTACTTCGACAGTCAACATTGCTGATGCTGGGGTTTTTTCTGTTTGCGTGTCGCTCAGTGGACGAGACGGCGAATTTGTGGAACAGAGAAATATCAAAATGACAATCATGGGTCTTGCGTCGAGCACGAGTATCACACACATCGATCCTGACCGAACTGCAGTTGGAACGCCCACGCTTCTTTCTTTGTCTGGCCTTGCAATTGGCTCTGAATTCACCTATGTTGCATTCACAAGTGTCGCCTGCTCTGAAGTCTCGGAAGAATCTCTTTTGGAGCTTGATGAAACCCTGAGGGTGAGAGTCACATTCCAAGTAAGCGCAACCCAGCGGGTCTGCCTAAGCACAAGCGGAAAGAATACAAGCGCTCTTGTATATCAGCCCCTTGTGAGCATGACCGTCATTGCGTCTGCCTTGCAAGCTCTAGTCACGGGAATCTATCCCAAGACAATGCCGATTGGAATTGAATTCCCTTTTTCTATTTCTTCTGCCACGCCTGACGGTCTCTGGTCGGCGTTCAGTTACGTTGGTTTGGTCCCAGATGGACAATGCACGGAACGAGCCGCAGAAACCTATACAAATTTGCGAGATTCAAACACCTTCTCTGAGCAGCTGTATACGGTTGGGATCCACAGGCTGTGCTACTCTACGAATGCATCAAACGGACCCTTTGTGATGCATTCCGCGGCTAACGTGTCGGCACTTGCTGCAGCATCCAGCGAGAGTATCACTTCGCTCCAGCCATCTAGGGTGACAAAATCCGTTCCGACACGAGTGATGTTGGAGGGCGCATTACCATCTGTTGTCACGTGGGTAAAACTGTGCGAACAGCCTCGTTGCAATGAAACTGGGACGTCTTTCCACGACTTCAACTCTACAATTTTAACACCTGTCCTTGAGAGTGCTTGCAACAACACGTGGTGCAGCAGCCAGTGCGCAGAGGAATGCGTGTCAAGCTCAGGCGGCGACCAGGCAGACCATGCTTGGTGCATGTATGCCTGCTACTCGGGGAAGCTGTCTTTCGACGACTTCAACTCTACACTTTTAACACCCGTCCGTGAGCGTGCTTGCAACAACACGTGGTGCAACAGCCAGTGCGCAGAGGATTGCGTGTCAAGCTCAGGCGGCGACCAGACAGACCATGCTTGGTGCATGTATGCCTGCTACCTATCTGTTGGTCGTTTTGTTCAGACTATACCCCTCGCTACTGTGTCGGAAGCTCACATACACATTCCCATCGATGTAGTAGCATCAGAAATTACTATCTTTTACTCGACAAGCGGGCCAGATGGACCATACGTGCTGCAATCAAACGTCAAATTGCACGCTGTCACTCCTGCGAGCGTCCACAGCATATCTGCCATTGTTCCAAACAAGATTGCAGTTCACCATCCGACTTTGATCACATTTCTTGGGGCGGATTTTTCACCACGGACGTTTATTGCCATTCTATCTGTCGGGAGAACTGGCAATTGCTCTTCTATGCTAGATGCGTCGTCATTGCACGCCCTCCAATCCGGAGCAGGTAGCCAGGCGGATCCAATCGAACTGGAACTAAATGAAGCTGGCACGTATCAGGTGTGCTATTCAACGAACTACTTAGGTGCAGACGCCCCATTTTGGAAAACACAAGTGGAGACAATTGAAGCCGTTGCGGCTGCGAGCTCAGAGACTGTGAGAGAACTTTTGATCTGCAACGAAAACATATCCGGCACCGAGATCACCAAGATTTGCACCAGGGGCATACACACACGAGTTCCACAAGGAACCTTTCTGAGCTATCTGTTCGTGGGAACCGATTTTTCAGCATCTACTGTCGTAGCATTTTCACGACGCATCCATCCGTGGCTTGGGCGACCTGACTGCTCCACAGGTCGAGTCTCAGAGACGCCCTTGGATAATGGCGCTGGGAATCAAGCCTCGGCGGTCTCTCTGCAACTTGACGCGCCTGGGAAGTACCATGTGTGTGTCAGCACACGCGATGGCGTCGATGGCAGCTGGTGGCCTAAGGCAGACGTTTCTTCTGGGCACGCCGTATTTGTGTCAGTCCTAGACCGTGTCACGAATCGTTCTATTGCCGCTCTGAACCCGCAAGCGGGGGAGACTTTACAATCGATTTCAGTTGAATTTGAAGGTGAACACTGTGCGTTTTCTCGCATTGGATTGGCCCTGTCTGGATCTTGCAATACCCAGAGGGAGGTGACGCTCTGGCTAAACCATTCCAAGTCCATAGCATTTCAAGCACCTCGTACTGGAAATTATAAGATTTGCTACCAGCATGTCGGACAGACGATCTTCCAGGAGCAAGTAGGGTTGACATTTACTTCATTTGACGCAGCATCAGCTTCAAGTATCTTGCAAATGCAGACCTTTTACACTGCTCAGGGTGGTGAGCTCATCCTTTTGTCCGCAAGTCACCCGGAGTATGTACGATTCGTAGGCGCTGCGTATGCAGACACTGTGAAAGTCGGCTTTTCGAAGGTGCAATGTTCATCTGGATGTGCTAACGAATGCATACTACTGGAGGTGCCTGTGATGAGTGGATTTGAAGGTTTTCCTAATTCGACCAAGGTTTCTTTGACGTCTCCAGGGGATTATCGTGTGTGCTACAAGACGTACAACTCTTGGATACATCAGACAAATCTCATGATTCGGGTGATACCTCGAGAAACTGAAAACAGCATTTCGTCGTTGATTTGTAGCTCAGCAAGATGTGGGGCAGTACGAGTGAACATAACGTTGCATGTCAGCCTCATCGGTGGTGCCTACTCACCAAATACAGCTGTAGGCTTCACGGCCTCTGGGGACTGCACAGATTTGGTCGTCGTGACTCCTCTGAATCAGGATATGACCGCAGCCCTGAAATTCCCTGAGCCAACGACCTATTATGTTTGCTACACTACTTCCTATCGTCTGCAAGCACCGCATTCTCCAATCTGGTTACTGCAGTCGTCTGAGATTGCGGTGCGGGTGGTTCCGACTTGGCACACTGTGGTCGGTCTTGACAGGAGACTAAGCGGCGGCAATGATTTGTTTTTTGTTGGCGCTGGATTTCGTCAAAACCAGCAACTGTCGTGCCTTTTGATAGCGAACGACACCTCGTTTTCCAGTACAGGAATGGTCGTCTCGGATTCGGGATTCAGCTGTGTACAGCCAAGATGGGAAGCTTCCTCAACCCTGGTTTCAGTCGAACTGTACATGGATGGCGTTGGCAGGCTTCCAGACAGCCAACCTCTATGGTTGCTACCCGTAGCGACCTCGATTCAGCCTGCGTGTGGCAGTAGATTTGGTGGGACAGAAGTGTTCATTTCAGGAGATGGGTTTGGAGGTCTTGTCCTGCACACTGACGGCGATGACGTGAGCTGTATACACAAGCATGAATCGCGTTGCACAAATATATGGATGAATATGGTTTCTCGCGGATTGTCACCTATGCCACCAATAGTCGTGGCTTGCCTGTTCAAAGAGGGAAATAAGTCTATGCAGGTCGAAGCTCAACAATTGTCACCATTCTTGGCCTCTTGTCGGGCGCCACAATGGTCAGTGGAGTCATGGTATAATTATGACGAAGGTACCCAAGGGTGGACAAATGTTACCCTCATAGCAGCAGTGAACCGGTCGTGCCCCGCAATAGGGAACAACTGCTCCGGGGCCCATTCACAGTGCAACGATACTTGCGCGGAAGATTGCTTAGTGCGACACTCCGCGCCGTGCACTTTCATGGACAACTGTAATCATGCAGCTTTGCAGAACTGCTTGGACTCTTGTCCGTTGTCCGGTGCAGGATTTCCGTTATGCAATACCAAGTGCCAGGATCGGTGTATACGACGTTGCGTAACGCTGCATGATGATGCTGAGCAGTTTGATCAGTGCAGATCCCAGTGTGAATTGGAATGGATTCCTATTTCCTGTCCGCAGCAGTACAGATTCCGAAAAATCAATCATGCCCCGGGATTCATAGGAGCAAATGTCCATGTGATGCACCTGTCTCGGCATTCCGATGGCAGCTACTCTGTACCCAATTGGACTCGGGCAATATATAAAGGCGTTCGTGAAGACAACACCATCGTGTGGGACGAAGATGCACAGATGGTCAGCTTCGAGGTCCGTGCGCTAGTACCGTCATTTTTCAAATTGCAGCCTCAAGTATCAGCGGATGGAAATCTCACTTTTACACCAGCAGACTTCAAGGCAGGCAGGACAAGCATCGAAGTTGTTGCAAAGGATGACGGAGGCACCGAATGTGGCGGCAAGGATGTGTCCCAACCGAAACGGTTTTTGATCACACTCACAGGTTCAGGTGCCTCCCCAGAGTACTTGAATAAAGAGAGGATAGTCGTTCCGAGGAGTTTTGTTGCCGGCCAGGGTTTCGTGATTTTTGAATACTTTTTTAGTCTCATGAATCTGGATGCCGACTCTCCATCTATGGATTTCCTTGCGGCTGACTTGCGATTCGAGACCGAAGCCTTCGTCCCGCAAAATTTTCTAGTGAAGCCTTCGATTTACGAAAGAGGCACTTTGTCCTTTGAGCCTGCTGTTGGGTTTTATGGTAACAATACAGTCCGCTTTCGATTCATGTTGGGAAATGGTGTGTTTTCTGCGTGGAGGCAATTTACGATTGAAGTTGAGTACATCAACTACAAGCCCTCTTTTGGCATTCCAATGATTCTCGAATTAATGGAAGATACTCCGGCCATGAGTATTGAGCGTTTTGCGTTCAACATTTCGAAAGGCTTATTCTCCGAGGCATTTGAACTCGGACAATACTACTCAGATTCGCTATTCCGATCGTCCGAAGCATGGCAACTCTTGTCCTTTACTGTCTTCCCAACAGATGCGCACCAAACTCTGTTCGCAGTGCAACCTTTCCTTTCCCCAAATGGCACTCTGGCCTTCACCCTGGCAGAGCATGCGAATGGCAATGCCACTTATTCAGTATTTCTGACAGACTCGGGGGGGTCCGTTGATGACAGCCAAGACACGTCATCAATTTTGAGCTTTTCCGTTGTGGTCATTCCTGTAAATGACCCCCCTTCTTTCAACATGACACCCGCACATGCTGTGTTGGAAAATTCTGCGGACTTGTATGTCTCAGCGCCGAGTTTCGCAAAGTATGAAAAATGGGGTGATCTGTTCCAAGGTCCGCCGGATGAGGCGAATCAGAATGTGACATTCGAGTTAGTGTACGTAACTGGAAACACGACTCTTTTCACGGAAGGCCCGCACATAAGCCCGGCGGGAACACTGCACTACTCTGTCGGTGCCTACAAGTGGGGACAGACTACTTTCAACGTTACGCTGCACGATAATGGGGGAGTGTCCCACGGTGGCATGTCAAGCGCGAAGAATGTTCGTGTCCCTCAGACTCTTACCATATATGTCAAGCCCCTCAACACTGATCCAACCCTTGGCTTGCCAGCCGAAATTTGGCTGTGGACAAATTACGTCGCCTCTCTCCGGGAGCCATACATGATGGTTAGAAAGAGGTGCTGTAGTCCTTGCCCAGGACCTAAGCAAATAGGGCATGCCTGTACACTTGGACATTGCTGCACTACAGCGTCAGCCGAGGGAAGCTTCGATGTTCGTGCAAGCAGGGCGGACGCTTCTGCAGGACCTTGGGAAGATATGCAAAATATCACGTTTCACGTTGCCCTGCAAGACCGCCGACTGTTTTCTGGAATGATGGCACCAGAAATCGCCTTCGACGGCACAATCGATTTTAATGTGAATATATCCAGTAATGGATCAGCTGTTTTTGACTTGGCTGTGCAGGACAGTGAAGGAGGGCGAACACAACAATTTGTGAATATTTCTGTTCTTGTGGGGCATGTAGACTCAGCAATCGAAATTGAGAACCTTACCAATCTAACTTCTTTGCAAGTACGCGAGATGGCGGCCGCCGCTGCCCAGGTGGAATTATGGAAGGTAATATTGGGTGACCCAACCAAGGTGTCATTGGAAACATGTGGAACAAACTTGACTTGCGGTTTGGACTGCGCTTGCAAGTGCTCACGCTCACAAACTTGTTATCTCCAATGCGTGGTATCATCGGGGGCAAATGCTTCTCAAATGGCCCAGTGCGTCTCAAACTGTGACGGCACGGTTCATGTGCTCGGCAGCATCTCCAATCTCAGCAAAACCAATGCGACAGTAAATCAGAATTCCAGTTTTATTGCTAATGTCACCCAGAATTCTAGTCATGCTATGCGGTCCAGGAATCTGGTGCAGTTTCAAATTCTTGGGGATTCCATTGAAGACTTGCTACAAAGCGAAGAGAAGATGAGAACTCGATCCTCGTTGGAGCCAAGAATTTTTGCAAGGAGCGGCAATGGTGAGCAAAGCATCTCGTTTGACATGCCAGGTGCTGTCGAGGTGCAAGAAGAAAGCGTGCATGAGGTCCCACTTACGAACATTTTCGTGGACAAATCACGATTCAATCTGGCAGGTGTTCAAGACTTGTCGATGTCAGCACGCATACTGAAGTACAAGATTCCAGGTAGAGGTCATACTGAGTGGGTCAATGCCGCATTCGATGAAGACCAGGGGGCAGTTTGCAATACGGCAAACGCTCAATGTGTGGAATCTCATGGATTTGCAGGCTGTGAACCCTGCATGTTTGCCTCGGCACCTACCCTGCAATTGGATTGCCAGCCATACTGTACGACTGGCAGCTTGTCCCTGGAAGCTACCTTTGTCCCCGGTGTTGCTGTGATTGAGGTGAGTTTGAAGCAGGCTTCTCCGTGGAATTGCAGCGTGTCCCGCAAGATAGTTGTCACCGTTCCTTCAATTTCTAGTGCCCCTCGCGTCCAGGCAACGTACAGTACAAATCTGACGTTGCTCGAAGATGGAGGACCATGCCTCGTGCCTGAATGCAGAATAGTTCCAGTGATAATGCGTCTATCTGAGATTTTCTTTGATGGCGACATGTGGCTGCCTGGCAACAGCATCGCGACGGTTAACAGTAGCAACACAACGATGCTCGAGTGCACAGTCGTGCCAGAAAATGATACTCTAATCCTCAGACCTGGACTTCACAAGCATGGGTTTATCAATTTAACAGCGATAGATCCTGATGGCCTACTGTCAGATCCCCCACTGACCGTTTGGTTGAAGCATGTGAATCATCCGCCGTACCTGGTGGCCAAGTCTGGATCCAAGCTAAAATTGAATTACAGCGAAGATGAAAGCGAGGCCGAGCCACTGAATCTTTACGATTATGTCTACGATGTGGATATGGTGGATCAAGATGACCCGTCGGCTGAAGTAGACTCATTGCGCTTTACTGTCGAGAGTGAAAATCCTGATATTCTCGCGGTGCAAGTCGACCGTCATCTTGTGCGCCTCGTTTTCAAGGAGAATCAGAACGGGTTGGTTCGTTTGCATGTGACTGCGAGGGATTTGGCAGACGCGAGCATATCGACGATTATCGAAGTGGATATTGCATCAATTCCCGATCCTCCATTCCCGCAGTACAAATTAAGTCAAGAGGACTGGCAATCGCACTCCTTTCCAGGAAAATACTGCGGACAGGGGCCCAGGGACGAGACTGTTGTTGAGTTCGAGGGCGTGGACAAATACTCTGTCTCTCTGGAACAATGTTGGGCCGCCTGCGCTGAGGATATCGAGTGTGTCGCAGTTACGTTCCAGACGATTGATGTCCGATGTCGCAAGGCGATTAAACACTGCAGCATGCGGTCGATAGGAACCCATAGTACGGTCTATACGCGCCCCCCTGGATTGATTCTGAGAGAGGGAGGTGTCAAGCAGATGAATGTATCCACTCTATTTGGAGATGTTGACAACTGCAGGACTCTGCTGCAGGAAAAACCATGCACTAACGAAGGAGACATCATTAGAATTTTGCCTCGATCCAGCGATGAATCTAAATTAAGAGTGAGCATAAATGCTAGCATTTTGACGGTCGAGGCCATTGGCAATATGCACACTTGCCACAGTCCAAATTTTTGGGAGTGCGAAAATCGATATGCAAATAGTCCGCTGGTGGTGACACTGATAGCTCTCGATTTACACAATCTGAGTGCTTCAGTCCCACTGAATGTAACAATTCTCGCGGAAAATACTAATCCAACTGCGACGTTGCCGACACTCATTTTGACTGAGGGCGTGGCTGAGAAAGCAGTCACAAACATCACAATATCTCATACGTCGACTGCATCGGACGCAGAATGGGAGATTGTTGATCCTGATTTATCAACGAACCTAGGCAGCGACTCGATAAAGTTGAATGCCGTCACGAACGATGAGCGCCTGTTTGATGTGGTTGTGATGACTCTTGCTCATGGTGGCAACACAACCAACGGTAGTCTTTGCAAGTTTCCCTTTACTTTCAACGGATTCGAGTTCAACAACTGCACAGCATCGATGAACAGACAGCAGCCTTGGTGTATCACGAGCGTTGTGACTGGGGCCTGGGGCTATTGCCAACATGTACTTCAGATTAGTCTTGTTGCTGGACAGTTTGGCCGTGCATCGTTTCTCCTTGATGCCCAGGACTCTTATGGAGGACACCTGCAGACATCTGTGAACGTTGTTGTGCAAATGGTCAACGATGCACCCTTCTTCCAGTTACCTGCTGTTCTCACGACATTTCAAAATTTTGGGTTTGGTTTTCCTGAATGGCACCCTGCCTTCGTCTCCATTTTGTCGTTAGGGGTCCCACGGTGCCAGGAATTGGCCATGCACAATATTCATTTTTGCTGCGTCGAACAGAATTCAGACAATGCGAGCTTTCATGCAGCGTGTCCCCCGGCAACGCGTTCTGAGGATAATTGCCAGAGATCGCCAGCAAGGATCACTGGCGATTGCTGGGGGCCTGACAGCCTTGGGCAAAATATTACGTTTCAAGTTGACATCGCCAATGGAAACAACGCCATTTTCTTGGTGCCTCCCCACATCAGTCCAACAGGGGATCTTACTTTTGAGCTTCGACCTGCAGTGTCTGGAGAAGTGAACCTCACTGTGACGATAATGGACGACGGTGGAAATGAGCATGGTGGTGTCAGTAATGCATCGCGCCTTTTGAATCTGAGGATTCTGCCTTTGCCCATCTTTTCGGTGTTCGACACATTGGTTGTACCAGAAAATGTAAACTCGGAGGCCATCTCTGATCATTACCCTGAACTCAATCCAGCGTGGGCGACCAGTCTTCGCAATTGGTCTCAGGATGGCTTTGCTTTCGACATTGCTCCTGGCAGCGGTTATCCAGCGGATCAAGCGCTCACGTTTATCGTCTCTCAAGTCAGTGGGGATGTGGATTTGTTCATTCATGCGCCGCGCATTGAATATCAGAGCAGTCAAGGTCAAGGCACCCTTTTGTTTGAGCAGATGCCGGATCGTCATGGTGTTGCAACATTCCAAGTGCAGCTGAAGGATGGCGTCTTCGAACCATCGAACGAAAGATTGCTGGCAGAAGTATTTTTCACCATTATCGTGGAGCAGATCAACAATCCGCCCACATTTTGTGTGTTTTCGCCGTTGACTTTGCTTGAGGACTATGCATATGAGAATTATAGTTTCGCAAACGTCTCAACAGGAGGCTCGATGTGTCCGGACAATGGCGATCCCTGTGATGGCATATGCGGACATCTTGATCCATACGGGAAGGAGCTCGAACAGAACGTGACTTTCGAGGTCAGCACCGTAGGCCCGGCGTGCTCGCCCTTTGAGTGTTTTGATGAATTTGTGATGAGGTTGGACAGCGAATCATGGATGAGCGTGGACAAACATGGGCATCTTCACGTCCGAGCATGCAATGGGGGACAAATATATGTGAATATCACATTGCGTGATGACGGAGGTACCTATAAGGGTGGGGTTGATGTTTCAGAGCAGATGCTGCTTGTCATTGTGACGTCTGTCAATGATATGCCGCATTTTGACTTCAGCCGAGGGAATGAAATTTTCCTCCTGGAAGGTAGCATCGATCCGTTTCCACTAGCTGTAAACATTACTGGCGGTCGCTGTGAAGGAGAAGAAGTGGTTGGGTTCACTGTGCATCAAATCCTCTTTTGCATTCCAGACTGCAATAACGCATCTCTATCTCCATCGCCGCAGGACGTAATGTTCGATTCTTTGACACTGTTGTCGAATGGCACACTTGAATATTCTTTGAATGACTTTCGGAATGGAAGGGTAATCTGGACTGTAGGTCTATCAGATGGTGATCAGACATTCTACAGAAATTTAACGGTGAACGTGTTGCCTGTCAATAACCCCCCGCTGTACGATCTGGGAGTCGCATATGATTCAGTCTCACCTACCAATGAAGATAAGCAAGAGTTTGAGAACAAATTAGGGTTCACCGCTCTGAATCCGCCTCTTTTCTTCAGATTATTTTTCGATGAAGATCTTACTCCACTGTACCGTTTCGACTTGTTCAAAGATATTACCGCAGGCGGTTGGAACGAGCAAGAGCAAAACATCCGGGTTGTGTTTAAGTTGGTCTCTGGATCACCACTTATGCAATGTGTCGAAGTAACCTGCCAACGGAAGTCGAATCTGCCTGTGTGTAATGAGTCGAGCATTATTCGCGAGGACTTTGCATCAGTCATTTTTGAAGGGCCAATGCACCAATGCAGTAGAGGAAAAGCAGACCTATGGGCTTGGAGTGACCCTCGGCGATTTGGCAAGCAATTGTTCGATGTTATGTTTCAAGATGATGGAGGCGTAGAGGAAGCGGACTACCTCAGCTACGGGGCTTTGTCTGCACAACTGCCAGCGGATAGCACGCGATTTTTTGTGATGATTCAGGTTGGGGACAACGATGCACCAACGTTCGATATACCACCCAAAGTGATCGTGCTTCAAGATTCCAGTTGTGCGTCAAGCTCGATCTTTTGGGAGGGATTCTCTGCTGCAAAATGCGATAGAACATGTAGGGGATGCCGTCGGCATGTACGAGCTGGGTTTATCAGCATGCGCAATTCCTACAAGGCATGTACGAATTTCTTGGTGACGCCACAGGACGAATCGAAAGCTGCTGATCTATTCGCCGAATTGCCAGAAGTTTCTTGGAATGGCACTTTGAGCTTCACTCTGAATGCCTTCAAGACCGGATCTGCTACATTTGTGGTCCTTTGTACAGATTCTGGAGGCATGGCATCAATCAATCACGAGTTTGCTCTCCAGGTTGACAATATCAATGAGGCACCATCGATTGACATTCCCGAGCGTATTATTGGCTTTGAAAATATGCCTTTTGAGCACGTCGCGGCGATCAGGGTCTCAGAGGGACAATTTGAAGAATTTCAAGAAGTGTCATTCAGCATCCAAGTAGACAATCCTGACTTGTTTCGTCATCTCCCTTCTTTACAGCGGCAAGGCGCATTCGGTATTTTGAAGTTTGAGCCCCGGCTCGATGTGTTCGGTGCGACCGTGGCAAACATTACGATTGTAGATGACGGGGGGACAGATTGGGGTGGGTTCAACTCATCTACAGTATCAACCTTGATTGAAATTGTCCCAGTCAACCATGCGCCTAGCGTCATTTTGATGGATGATGTCTTCGTTTTCGAGGATCCAGAACCGCAATCGGTGCGAGGATTGGTCGCTGATGTAAGAGCTGGCCCTGACAATGAAAACGGGGTTTGCTCCATGCTGCCCGGTGACTGTCAATCACAAGTGTTGGATTTCAAACTTGATTTTGTTTCAAACCCGCAACTGTTTGCCATGCTGCCGCGGCTTGATCAATCAGGTGCACTGACATTCCAGCTCTGCAAGGACTGTAGCGGAGTTGCTAACGTATGCTTTTCTGCTCGAGACAACGCTGGAACGCTTTCTGATACAGACTTTCCAGGGTGTGCTCTGTGCCATGCTGATCTTGTGCAGGGTGCACAATGCTGTCGCGACCCAATAATTCCAAGGGGGAATGATTTATCGGCACGGTTTTGCTTCTGGCTTCATGCAGAGCCAATCGACACTGCGCCCAGCTTTCGGCTGTCTTGGGATGTAAACTGTGTACGGCTTGGCTTACATTGCTCCTGTTTGGACGCTGTGACAGCCCTTGCAAGATCCAACTACACACAAAATCAAGCATGCCAGCCCATAAGTCCGGCAAATCCTCTGCCCACGGTTCGTGTCTTGGAGGACGCAGACACGCAGCGCATTCAGAACTTCGCCTCCGGTATTTCCACTGCTAATGGATACTTGAAGGCTTCTAACATTTTGTTCTCTGGAGACGTGAATAATGTTGGAACGTTGGATAATGGTGATTTGATCTTCATAGGTACGAAGCCAGATTCTGTTTCCTCGCAGCAAGGGTTGGAAATGGCTACAGACTACGAAAGAGCCTTCGATGGGTTTGTGGCTGTGGCTGAAGCAGAGAATGATGGGGTGTCTTTGTGGTCCCAAAGCACTCACAACAGGCTAGCCTTTGTGGACCGCAGGACCTCAGGTGAAGATCGCTTGCGCTTCAAGGGCTTTATGCTGCCTCTTTCTGGAGCCACTATGGATCCAGACGCAGCGCAGTTTGAGGGTCAACCGCGCAATATAAGCAACGTGACTGCTGCGTGTGGATTGCAGAAGTTAGACATAAACGACCAGCGCCTCGTGTTGGCGGCATCCGGTTGTGAGCATATTTGGGAGGACAGCAACTTTCTGTACAACTTCACTTACTTGCAGGATTCAGAGTGGGCCAGCGTGGTCGGACACTGGGATTTCGACTCTGCCTCAGTCTACAACAGCGAATCAATGGGAACAATGCGTGTCAACCAGTTCAACCAACATCTTGCGAGTGGTATCAAACAGGGCGTGAACTGTGATGGTGAATTCTGTGGCTACACCCGAGAGAAACTGCCAGCATGCCTTGAAACCTTCGCTACAAAAATAGGTCCTGCAACATTTCGCGACAAGTCGAACAGGTTAGGGGCTGCTGTTATCGCGGGCATGCACATCTACTGCAAATTTCAAACCGAATGGGACGCTCCAGCAGAAGGAGGTCTGAATGCTCTGAATTTTGTGGCTAGCGCTGATGGAATTGAAGCCGTTAGTGTCGACTCGCTTGTAAATGCTGGTCTCTTCATCACTGATAATATTGACGAGCTTGTCGATGGGAGCCCAACGACCTCCAGACTTCCGATCAAAGAAATGACCGCGGAGATATTGTTTGCGGCCGGGGAGGCTTCCACCGCTGCGCGCCCGTTGCTCTCGACAGCGCAAAATGTTAAATGCAGCAATCCCAATAGACCCAGAGACTGTGGGTGCCAGAAAGGATGGTCAGCAGACTGGCGATACACAGAGGCGGATGGTGATGGTCTCCGCCGACTTATTTTGTCTCTGAGTATCTCTGTCAGTGAAAATGCAAAGAACCCGGACTACTATGGAGCAATCGATCGCTACAACCCCGTCACGAAAACATCTGAACTCGGAATAGGCCCTGGATTAGGCTACCTGAAGACTGTCGAATGGCAATCCCCTGCAGGCTTTGCAGCGCCTGGAGACTGGGTGCACCTGATTACTACTTATGATGGAAAACATGTTTCAATCTATGTCAATGGGACTCTGCAAAAGAAAGAGTCTGTGTGCGACGGATTCGCTTGTGGTGACATTATCTATGCTGCTTCCTATCACACTTGTCCTGGCTATTGCCCCTGTCCGCCCCTTCCCGGGGGCAAAGAAGGAGAAACCGTTCCTCCTGGAACACAGTGTGGGTCGAATACCGTATTTCAGGGTTGCTTCCAGGGTGACAATGCGCCGGTAAGCCGTAGGCGTAAGACGCCCGTTGTCATTGGATTGCAGCCTGATATACAAAACCCGTCAGTATATTCGTCGCACGTTGGTCTGATTAAGCATGCCCGAATCTATAAGAAAGCAGTGTCGGCGGAATACGTCAGAGAACGCACAAGAGAATTCAGCATGTTGCAAGGCAAATACCCTTTTCAATTCGATTCATACTGGTATAATTCTAACGGTCAGAGTAACCTGGACTACCCAGGGTGCGAGCCGAGAGCTCCAGAAATGTCACCCAGTGTCACCTTTGTGAATCCCGCGCGCGTGCGACTTGCGCCGACCGCTCATGATAAAATAATCTTTTTGGGCAAATTCGCTGAGTCAAGGAAGTACAGGGCAAGATTTAGCCAAAGGGACGTGAAACCCCCTTTTATGACAGAAGTCAACTCCGTGGAAGTCGATTGCCAGGTTCTCGACCCTGACCAATCGAATCTTCAAACGATTGGCTTGGTCGGGTGGTCAAGCGAGTTGAGATGCGAAATTCCAGGTGAATGGTCTCATGGCTACCAGGCTGCTGTGGTTTCCATCATGGAGCAGACAGACAACAATGAGTTTCGTTTCGTTTGGAGCAGGTCATGCTTCAGATCTGAGTGTGGATATCTGGAATTTCCAAACACCGGCGTTCGGAATTTTTTTGAGGGCCGATGGATTGTAAAGACCGGCTGCTGCAACGTTCCTGCAGGCTCCCCCTGCGCAGGCCGTCTGCAGGCCTCCAATGCTGTTTCTGGCATACCTACTCGTGTCAGGCTTCTCACTGAGTCGACTGTGCTTGAGCTGGAGGAAGCAGCAGAAACGTTGGCGCTGCGATACCCTGTTCCGTACCAGAAAAACTCTGCAGTTTCGCTCCTCCAATCTGATTCGCTCCTCCGGTCTGGTATTTTTGAGAGTCGAACCCATCCATTTACCTCTGTTTCCCAGTTGGCGATTCTTGGAGCCTCATCAATTTCCGCTCTTGAGTCGGCTGGAACACTTTACCTTCTTGTAGCCAACTTCTGGGACGGATCTTCCATTCATGTGCAGTCTACTGTTCTGAGGGTAGATAATCTCGATCAAGGGCACATGACATTGGTGCAGGGGTTTGAGACCAAAGGGGCTCGAAAGTTCCATTCGTTCCAAATGCAGGGCCAGACCTATGTAGCGCTTGCAAATTTTGCGGAGAACTCTGCCATTTTCAAGTGGCGTCCAGGCATGCCCATTTCAAATTTCACTATCGTTGACCCGGGGTTTGGTTACGTGGACGGACGAATCGTGTTGCGGTGTTTGCGTCCAGCACAATACTGCAGTGGAAATGGGGCCTTTTCGGCAGAATTCCGTGTAGACGGTCCTGCACACGGTGGTCCAAATGGCACGGTAGGTAGGATTGTGGATGTTTTCCATCATATCGAAAATATGGGTGATGACTATCTAGCGGATCACGATGTGGTCTTGACGTACCTGCATGATAACAAAACTATGGATCAGACCATTTCGGCAATCACTTTCGTGGAGCCACTACAGCTACAGTGCAGCAGATTAGTCGACGGCTTGTCTCTTCGAGTAGGTTTCCAGCTCAGCACTGGATGTAGCAATGGGACAAAATGGACATACATCAACCCTGACTTGTCCGATGGTGGCTTCCAAGCACGACTGTCTAAAGTGGATGGCGCAATAATCGGGATCAAGGTGGACCCACCAGGCCTCTTCGAAGGGAACCTGGATGCTCCATTGGTGGATCTTTTGGAGCCTAATTCGGATTGCTACTGTTCTGACAATCAGGGAAATCGGCAGACCTGGTCATCCTGCCTAACCGCACAATCTGATTTGTCTTATCCGAAATTCAAGGTGTCTGGAGACACAGACGGAGGTGGCAGTGGATTCCGGGCGACATTTGAGCTGGCGAGCAGTGGTGCTGTACATGGCCTGCAAATTCGAAACCATGGAGAATCATATCTGCGTACACCTTCGTTGCTGGTCGAGGTTGAGATGGGTTTGAACACGCCATTGAAAAATAGTGAAAGATCATCAGGTGGATGCTCATGTCTTTCCAAAACGACGGGAAGCGTCTTGCCGTGGGAAAAATGCATTCACATTGCGAGAGCACATGGGTCATACACTTGCGCGGGGGGAGACCATCACGGCAAGCCTTGCGAAGGTCGCAACGACGTTTCAAGTTGCAGAGGACATCAGTCCGGAACTTGTCGAGCAGGCAAGAGAGCGAGGGTGTATGCACACACCCACAGTTCACCAGAGCGTGCGCGTTCAATCAAGTACGTGGAGCAGGATCCCGATTGGATTGATGCTCCTGGACGTAGCAGCACGGTTCCTCTTGATTTGAATGCCCGTGTGGATCTGCCTTTGCAGGGTGGCACGGACATTGTCAGCTTTACAAAAGACAGCACCACGTATCTAGCAATGTCTGTTTATCTCGATGCGACCACCAACAGTCGTTCTACGTCGTCTGTCTTATTTAAGCTTTCGGCGGCAGACTCTTCATTGAGGGCAGAGCAGTATCAGAAATTTGATACGCAAGGTGCGCAAGCCGTGAACACGTGGACAATGTTGTGGTGTGAGCCCAACTGCGAACAGGGACCAGGCAGATATCCGATGTGTAGTGTCTCTTGTACGAATACTACGTTTGTGATGTTTGCTTGTGAAAGGCGATCACCTTTGTATCGGTGGGATGATAGCTTGAAGCAGCTTGTTCACGTCCAGGACGTCCCAACAGAGAATGCAACGTCGATCGAGGCATTTAACCACGGCAATATTTCGTACGTAATAGTTTCGCAAGTAGGACCAGTGTCTCAGATGCTCAGATGGAATGGTACAATGCTCTTGGGCTCAGTCGATGAAAGCACAAAAATGAGGGATACTGCAGGTGGACAAAACATCGAAACAGGATCGGCGCAGGCCGCATTGCACTTTTCAACTGCTGGTGAACACGATTTGCTAGTTTTCGGGAACCATTTGGATGGCGTCACCCCAGCTCTGCTATATCGAGCAAGAGTTGAGCACGTTCGAAACATCGGTTCTCCGGTTCGTGTTCTCCCTCACTACAATTCCAACACTGGCAAATCCTTTGTGTACGTGGCTTCTTCCAAAGACAGTGCAATTCGGGTATTTGAAAGAGCCGCCGGCGACTTGTATTACAACCCAAAGTTGTCCGATGGGATTACGGATGTGTCACTGGAAGGTATAGCGGACATAGCAATATTCGGCGACCAGCTGTATAGCGCGAGCTCAATGAGAGATGGCGGCACTATTAACGTCTTCACTATTCATGGCAACGGAAGCATGACAGAACATGCCGATCTGAGGGTTTCTGCAAAAGATACGAATTACGGTCTCCGGGGCGTGAGAACACTTTGGGTTGGAAGTGAGTACATTTTTACAGCAAGCTTTGTCGACCAATCGCTCACCGCGTTCCTGCGGAACGCTTCGACGGGAAGAATGCAATACCTGGATCATGTGCAGAACGGCGAGAGAATCGTATCCAGCTTTGAACAATACTCAAAACAGATTCCTTTCAATCAATCCACGAATTTTTTCCTTGAGGGCAAGCTTCCAGAAAGAGTGGGACGCGAGGGTACTGGTGACGACGTTTCTTGTGTTTCGTACGGATTGGTACATGAAAAACATCTTTTTGCTGTGGCCTATGTGCCAAAACCACTCAATTGCAACGAGTCACGGTGCACCAACTCATCTCTTGTCGAGGTTTACATATACGAGTATCATTCCGATCGCTTCGTCGAAGTTCAGGGCATCAACGGTCCTACAAATGTCACTGACTTCGAATTTTTCCGTTCGATGGAATGGGATGGCAAGTGGGCTGATTTCTTGGTGATTGTTTCAGCAGTCGGAAAATCGTCTTTGTACAAATACGATCCAGGGGAGGCAGGGTTTATATTTTTTGAGACGCTTAGTTTCAGGCTTCCAGACTCTTCGTACTTGCCACCAGATTGTGCAACGCTGGGTCTTTGCAATCCATCAGTAGATTTGATCATCCCGGGTAGAGAGTACGTGGGAGGAACTCAAGAAGTCAGGGAGCAAATCATCCTCCCAGCCTGGGAGAACTCTGAAAACCGAACTATTTCTGCAAGACGAGCCAAGTCGTTTGTGATGAAAGGAATCACGTACCTTGCAGTAGCGCACTGGTGGCCCTTCTCCAACGGGCATGGATGGTTCTCTATTGTATATCGTTGGCAACGTCACGGTGACACTGTCCTTGCGAATGGAAAATCTTCCCAGGGCTCGGGATTTGAGATTTTCCAAGTCATTCCCACGGACGGGGCCCTGGATGTAGATGCTGCTACAATTCAGGGTGAGTGCTCAGGGCCAAATCACGGCGCAGACACGCACATTCTTGTGTTTGCGAACTTTGGAGATCTTCATCATCCTTCTTCTTGTAAAGTATACAAGTATTCAAACACACTGAATCCCTTGACTGGAAGTTTTGGAAGTTTTCTTGAAATTCAGAGCCTGTCTGGGGATGGAATTTCCGGTATAGTCACATTCAGTATCGGGCTCGAACACTTTTTGGCTGTCGCAGCACATGGAAAGACGGCCGAAGCAGAGTGGAACCGCACGTCCACAAGTGCAAAGAAAGGATCGGCATTATACAAGTGGAGTCCAGAAAGCCAAACGTATGAAAGGCACCAAAGTCTAGACAGCGTGACTTCGGTGACTCTGGATGAGACAGTAGCGTTGAAAACTCCAGCTACGATGGGAGCCACTGATTTTGGATTTTTTCTGTGGGATGGTGATCACTACTTAGTAATGGCACAAAGCCTCTGCAACGTCATGGCTGTCTCCAACGGCAACGGAACCAGTTATGGCTGTCTCCCACGGGACCAGCAACCGAAGTCAGCTGTTCTGCAGTGGAATCCTGTAACACAGCAATTTGGAGATCTTCTATCTGTCACAAACGCTACCAACGTTGAACTTCGTCAAGACCCTGTGATGGATGTAGAGGCTTCCCACAGGTCTCAGGCTCTACGTCTTATTGCTGCAGGTGCTGTGCGAGTCAACGCGGCCAATGTCGGCAGAAAGCTAATTCTAATATTGACCACTCGCCAGAGTGGAGCTATCTTCTATGACTTCAAATTCAAGCAAGTGTCCGGACTGTTCGGTCCTGTATCGGTCACAGCCACAACAGGCACAAATCCAACAATCTACGTAGCATCGCCACAGGAGTCGAGCATCGCTGCCACCAGGTTGATGACTAGCGCAGACGATGTCGGAAATGAGAAACTTTTGACGTATCAGCAGACCTTCATTGACATTGGGGAGTACCCTGTGTCCACGTTCGAAGAAGGCATCATCGGTTTGGCCGGAGCTCATAAGCTGATTATACTTGATCAACAACTCAATGTTCAAAGCCGCTTACCACCCGACGAAGGGAGATGCAACGATCATCGAATTTGGCCTCTTGGTGAGGAATCTTTCACGTTATCTGATGAGACCCCATTTCCTTGCCAGGACATCTCGTTTACGATTTCAGAGCTGTACTCTAACAATCCTGGTCTTTTCGAGACACCTCCAACACTTTCTAGTGATGGTACATTGCATTTCAAGCCAGCACTGAACCAAGTTGGGCGTGCCACGTTTGTGGTTCACATGCATGATGATGGTCTCTTTGGTGATTGGATGATGTTTGCTGACCCGTTGAACTACCCTCCGGGCGATCCCCAAGATTTTACGCTACTGGAAAGATTGAATCGCGGCAGCGACGCGTCGAATCCAAGTCACTTTGCGATTGAGGTTGTATCGGTGAACGATGCACCGGTTTTTGAGCCTGTTATGATCGAACTTGTGCAGGATTCTGGAGTACAAAAATCAGCCATTTTTGCCCGAAGAATTTCCCCTGGAGCAAACAATGAATTCCCCCATCAGAATGTCTCGTTCACGTACACATGGGAATGGACAAAGACACCTGGTGATTACATTTGCCAGGATACTGAGGAGATCAAGTCCTTCAATAGATTTACGTTTGGAGACATATATGACGCTATTAGAGAGTGCCAGCGGGTGTGTGACGAAAAAGATGGCTGCAACTTCATTTCAATTACCCCCAGCTTCAACCCGTGCCAGATTTCTTCTACCTGTACATATGTGCCATTCCAAGGATCTGTTGTTTACCGTAATCCGAAACAGAATTTCGTGCAGCAGCCCGTCCTCTCATGGCAAATCGATCCCATGACAGGCCAGCATGTTGGTGTAGCAAGCTTTGGTATTAAACCGTTGGCTCGGGGTGTTCTACGAATGATAGTGACCGCCGTCGATACAGGGGAAACAAACGAATTGAAAGGTTCCATATCTGCATCAGCGCCAGTTGCCATTGATTTTCTCATCACTCAGCGAAGCGTGGGACCGAGATTCACGCTACTTCCAAGGGTGACAGTGAATGCTAGTTCTGGCACACATACCATTTTACATTTTATTACCGACGTGACTGCTGGAGATGGAGAATGTTTTTGCGGCAACCTGCAAACTTGTTTGCCCAGCGAGTATCTCCGTTGCCAATCAGTATCTTTTGAACTTCTTGCCGTCAAAAGTATTGAAAGCGCTTTCCCAGACAGCACCGCTTTATTCCAGAAATTTGAAGTGCTTGGCGACATCACCGCAGCTTCGCGAAATTTCACTTTCACTTTGACTGAGCATATGTCAGGTCTTTTTCAAGTGTCGGTTCTCGGAAGAGACGACTATGAGGAGAAATATGGAGAGGATCTGAACGGCGGGTCGATTGAACGGGTCCAAACCTTTGAGCTTGAAGTCGTGTCGGTGAACGAAAGACCGTCTTTTGAAAAGCTAGACAAGTTGGTCGTGCCAGAAGAACAACGTGGTCCCAACATTGCTCAGAAGCATTCGTATTTCAGGAATGTTAGAGCTGGTTCAGGTGATTTAACGTTGGACCTCTTGTATCAGACGTCGTTCACTGTTTTGGAGCTGAGCTGCACCAACCCATCTTATCCTCAGTTTGTATGCGACGACTTGTTCGATATCGATCCAAGCATCGACAGTGAAGGCTTTGTCTCCTTTGTGCTCAAGCCCTTCATCTTTGGCTTTGTGCGGGCCGTAGTGCTGCCAACAAATAACGGACCCGAACCTCAGCTAGGTTTTGAGCCGGTGCAGATGATTATTGACGTCATCGACTTGAATTCGCCCCCCAAGTGCGACTATCCTGATCAAATTCTGCTGGTAGAGAACAGAGGCCACTCAAGCCTCTACAACTTTTCTTTCAACATTTCTACTGGCCCAGAACATGAGAGATGGCAGCACGTCATACATCAACTTGAAACTTTTCCTCCAGATCTGTTTTCATCTTTGCCTGTCGTGGATGGCGAGGGTACGCTTAGTTTCGAAACAGCTCGTGATCGTTATGGCGATGCTCTGATGACAGTAACGTGTCGCGACAACGGTGGAATTTTGAATGGGGGTTCTGATGCGTCAGAAAGCCAACAAGTGTCGCTGAAGGTCTTCCCCATCCCTCGAGTCTTTTCCGTCACCCCTGGCATCGGGTCCCTTTTTGGTGGCGAAACGGTTACTGTGAGAGGTCAGCACTTTGGATCTGTGCTAAGCCGAGGCTATAAGTCTGACCTTTACCAGTACTGTGATGTCCTGATTGGTGGCAAGCCATGCGGAAACACCAGGTTCATTTCGGACGGGGAGCTTGTTTGTGAGTCGACACCAGCGGGAAATGGAGTAGAAGATGTTGGGGTTGTTGTGACCGACCCATTTGGATCAAGCTCGTTGACGCAGAACTTGACACGCGAGGGCCGGCTGCTGCGAGGCTTTGCTTACCCGAGCTTCTATGTGGTAGGAGTGGGCTACGTTGGAGTAGGCTCTCGATACGAAGCAATACATAAAGTCGCCAAATCGCCGGTAGCTCTGTTCAATGGTACCGGCTTCATCGCTGACGCTGCGTCCCCTCCGCAAGAATCCGTGTGCACACCAAATGCAACAAATTCGTCAGCCAATGCATCACATGCAACGGCAGAATGTACAATATCGCCAGTGGTCAATACATCACTCGGTGCTATGAATTTAACAAATGTGTCCACATGGAAACAAGTTCCAGAAACAATGAGACAGAAGTTTGTACGTCTCTTACGAGCCTGGTTAAACTGTGATAAAGCCACGCCGCAAGGTAAGACAATCCTGGGATTGAATTCGACAGAAATTCAACTCTTTTGTAACGAGTCTCGAGACAACGAGACGGCAGATACCATGCACTTATGTCGGACAGTGTCGATCTTGAATTCGAGCGCATTGCTGCATTCGACCGAGAACAAAACTTTCCTAATGTTGAAAGCGAGTTGCCAATCACCGCCCCGGGTCAACATTCCTTTCGTGCGGGCTCCCGCCAATGTTGATGTATTTGCCCTCACCAACTTCCGAGGTGCAATTCGCACAGCTGTCGGCTCTGGTCGCGAGGTTTTCCTTGGAGGAAGTTTCACGGCTTCGGATAACAACAGGGTTGCTCACGTTGGCCGGTGGGCAAACATTCAGACGGATAGAAGTGGAATCGCGACTGAGCAATGTGGAAATGGTCTGGATGGAGCAGTGAATGCCATGGACACCTATCAGGGCACTATTGTCATGGGTGGAACCTTCAGCCTTGCAACTCTACATGGAGGGTCGATTCTGCATACTGGAGGCTTGGTTGCTTGGGACCTTGAGTCCAAAGATTGGGTGTTGGTAGGCAGGACTCCTGTGCCTGGTACTGTGTCAGCAATCATGTCCACTGGTGACCGTCTCTACGTCTCTGGACGCTTCCGCAGTGTAGGTGGGAAAGAAGTCAACAATGTTGCGCTACATTCTGGACCACTGTCAGAAGTCGGAGGGTGGCAAGCCGTGGGCGGTGGCGTCCAGGGTGGTCACGTGGCAGCGATGACTGGCCTGGCTCAAGAAGTGTACATCGGCGGATCATTCGTAAGTTGCGCCCCTGCATTTTGTGTTGCTTGCATGGTTTTGACATATTTCTGCTTGTTGCTTGTGACCACTGACGTGTGTGCATGCATGAACAGACGCAAGCAGGGACAACGCGGGTAAACAACATTGCTAGATGGGATGGCTTCACTTGGCAAGCATTAGCAGATGAGCAGTGTGAACGCCAGTGCAAACATGCCGGAGGACAATTCCGATCCCAAGATCGCAACTGTGAATTGAACGGTCCAGTGACAGCATTGGCTTCAACAGGAGCTGTTATCTTTGCAGCGGGTGTGTTTGATTCAGCAGGAGGGAACCAGGTGAAGAATTTGGCGCAGTATTTCAGCGGGACGTGGAAGCCCGTTCTGGGCGGCGTTGTGGGGTCCATTTTTGATCTCAAGGTTTTTTCTTTGGCACCGCAATCGAGCCTTTTCGATAGTGGTGTGAAAGACTTCGAGTGTCTGTATGTGGCTGGCGACTTGGAAAGTGTGGTTGCTTCAGATGGCATGGTGCAGCCCTTGCAGGGAATTGCCCGCGTCTGCCTTGAGCCAGATTCAAAACCCATCGGGTGGGAGGCAGTGATGGGTGCAGACATGGGACCCGTGTTGGCGATTCACGTGTCTCATGAGCTCAGTGTGGGCAGGCTTTCATCACCCCCTTCGATGCCGGCTTCTGATTCTAATTAGACTGCTTGTGAATACAATTGTTGGTCCGATAGGCTCTCTCTCTCTCTCTCTCTCTCTCTCTCTCTCTCCGTGGACTTCGGAAATCTTTCTCTCTCTCTCTCTCTCTCTCTCCGTGGACTTCGGAAACTACCAGGTTGGTCAGCCTGTAGGTTGCGCGCGTGGTGTGTGTGGGCGTTCGCCCGTCGCCCATTGTGGGCGTTCGCCCGACTTGTACGACAAAATATTTTCATTACTCGCCGTCCACCATCAGTTCTGTATGCGAGATGACGAGCAGGCTCGCGTCTCGCATAAAATCAGAAGTAGAAAGCCTAGTTTTGTCCGAGCGGCGAGAATGACGCTCACTCTCGGAGCCTCAATGCCGCACTGGCGTCGCTTGTTGGCGGCTCCAAAAACTGATCGAAAGCATCATCACTTCTTCTCCTTGTCGAATGTCGCCCTGAAAGGCATCTTGATCTCAGTGGGAGGAGCCTTTGAAGGAGGGGCTCCCATGCCACCCGCCATCTCATCGTCCTCGTACAGGGCCTGACATAAAAACAAAAAACAATGCACGTACAATCACAGGACCAAGGACATTTGATTGAACACAACACCAGAACCAAAAGAGAGATCAGGATCGAATTCACGAAGAAGAGAGATCAGGATCAGATGCAAACAACGTGTGCCCAGGTCAGGCAATGCGCTAGTCCGTCAATGCTCGCAAACGATTATCTCAATCCACGCGCACGAAAACACATCGGGAGGGGTGTTTGCTGCCACCAACACTCATGCGCGCAAATACACTTACTTCCTGCTTGGGCGCGGCGGGCTTGCTGCTGCCGCCCACGTCCGTGGGCTCAACCATTGCCTTGAGCTTGTCAAAGAGACCGCCACCCAGGCCACCGAAGACCGGCGCCTCCTCGGCGGGCGGGGCAGGAGGAGCGGCAGCCTGTGCAAATCAGCATATCAGCGTGTTGACAGCGTACATCAAAGCTCTTTCCTACAGCATTTCCCTACCTTTCCCTAGATTATAATGGAAGCAGGCCCAAGGGCGAACAATAGGCAGAGCAAACCAGAGCAAACCAATATGTAAAACCAATGGGTACCTTAGGAGGTGCCGGAGCCTTAGGAGCAGGCGGCGCCGCATCAGTGCCAATGCCCCAATTCTTCTTGTTTGCCTCGAGGGCGTTCTCCTTCGCCCTGGGGCTGCCGGTCATCCTGGATCCCGGCGACAGAGCTACAGGCGCCTCAGGGGCCGCAGGTGCCTTCGGGGCGGGCGGCGCCGGGGGAGCCGCAGCCTTGGGCGCGGGGGGCGCCGGAGGAGCAGCAGGCTTGGGCGCGGGGGGCGCCGGGGGAGCCGCCGCCTTGGGAGCGGGGGGCGCCGGAGGGGGCGCCGCCTTGGGAGCGGGCGGCGCTGCTGGTGCCTCGGCGCCAATGCCCCAATTCTTCTTGTTTGCCTCGAGTGCGTTCTCCTTCGCCCTGGGGCTGCCGGTCATCCTGGATCCCGGCGACAGAGCGACGGGCGCTTCAGGGGCGGGCGGCGCCGCAGGAGCCTTGGGGGCGGGCGGCGCCGCAGGAGCGGGAGCTTGTTTGTTGCCACCGAAAAGCCCGCCGAAACCTCCGAAGAGGCCTCCCTCGGCCTTCGGGGGAGCAGGCGCGGCAGGCGCCGGAGGAGCCTGTCAGCATGTTAGAAGATGTGAGGTCTGATGCAATTGTAAAGGACGCAATGCGCTAACATCAACGCGTAAACACGCCCTTATGCACTAGTTCTGGACAGGCAGTGGCAATGCGACACGGTTCATGATCAATTCAGCACGATGCATACCTTCGGTGCAGGGGGCGCCGGGGGAGCCGCGGCCTTGGGCGCGGGGGGCGCCGGAGGAGGCGCCGGGGGCGCGGCCTTGGGCGCGGGGGGCGCCGGGGGAGCCGCGGCCTTGGGCGCGGGGGGCGCCGGAGGAGGCGCCGGGGGAGCCGCAGCCTTGGGCGCGGGGGGCGCCGGAGGAGGCGCCGGGGGCGCAGCCTTGGGCGC
>Ga0115006_10000186_pt1 | contig 32206 bp, 22 predicted proteins | sample ArcOceMetagenome_3_FD_88943 | JGI IMG/M metagenome (GOLD analysis project Ga0115006, IMG submission 88943) | Marine eukaryotic phytoplankton communities from Arctic Ocean - Arctic Ocean- Svalbard ARC20M Metagenome | ecosystem: Environmental > Aquatic > Marine > Oceanic | place: Arctic Ocean...
TCCCCAAGTAATTCTTTGAATTTTCCGACTATCTCATTCGCATTTCCTCCAGCTTCTACTTCAGAGAAAATGGTAATCACTCTATCCAGGTCCCTTCTTTTTACAGTACCGTAGGTAGAGTTATAGTCTATACTAGTGACAGCAGATATAGGTACTTGAGAGATTTTACCTGTCGCCATATTACGGAATGTAATTACGGTGTTAAGCAGATTCTCGAGATTGTATCTGTAGTTTTCTTGGAAACGTAGTTGTACTTCGTAATCATCTTCACCGTCTTTGTATTTGGTAATTTCTTTCCCGAGTAACGCTGTACGAAGTGTACTCGCTATCTGCATAGTACTTAGTCCAAAACGTCTAGCTGCTTCTCTGTCAATCGTGATTTCGAGCATTGGCTTACCCAGCTCAAGATCCGTTTTCAGTTGGTCCACGCCAGGTATATTAGCGTCTTCCATCTTCTTCTTTATTTTTTCTACCTCTTCTATTAAGGTAAGGTAGTCTTCTCCTTTGATCTCCACATTTATAGGCTTACCTACTGGTGGTCCTACAGCATCTTTTGCAAATGTGAGTTCAGCTTCGGGAAAATCTTTACAGGCCTCCTTGATGTCTGCCATAATATCAAATGTGCTTACATCTGTAAGGAATACACGTTTTTGATATTCTAAAAAAGAAACTGTAATACGTCCTTTATTTGGAGATGATCCACTTTGAACCCCAGCATTTGGGTCTGCAGTTTTTTCACCTACTTGTGCTAAAACAGCTTCTACTATTGCTTTATTAGGCTCTATAGCGGCAGCGATTCTCTTCTCTAGTTTCTTAGTAATCTCATTCGTTTTTACAATGTCCGTACCTAAAGGTGATTCTATGTATACATTCACATACTTAGGCTCGCCGTCTGGGAAGAACACGATAGGTGCTCCACTATTGACAAAGAAAACTATAGAGCCCACCATTAAAAAAAGGGTGGCTATAAAAAACCATACGGGTCTCCACCCTTTAAGAGCATAACTTGCAATATTTGCATATCCACTTTCTAGTCTAGGCATTACATTAGCCATAAAGTAATTTCCCCCAGGGGTGAATACAAATCTGTTTAAAATAGAAAACAGCACTCCTGTGATGAATAAGCCTCCCATTAATGCAAGGTCCCCACTTAGTAAAAAGAGGACAGCTAGTACAGATGCAATAGCCATAAAAATCCAAAACGTCTTTGATTTAGATTTCTCAATTTTGCCAGTTTTCATCCAATCTGCTGCTAGTACTGGATTAACCAATAGAGCTACGAATAAGGAAGAAGAGAGTACTATAATAAGTGTGATAGGAAGGAATTTCATGAATTCTCCCATTAAGTCTTTCCAGAAAAGTAGTGGCACAAATGCAGCTACTGTTGTGGCTGTAGAAGCTATAATAGCTGTAGCTACTTCTCCTACGCCTTCATTAGATGCGTCAGCGGGACTCTTGCCCTCACCCCGCAGTCTATATATATTCTCTACTACTACTATACCATTATCTACCAGCATACCCAGTGCGAGTATGAGGGAGAATAAGACCATCATATTCAGGGTATTGCCACCGAAATTTAATATAGCTATGCCCATAAGCATGGATAGTGGAATAGCGATGCCTACAAATAATGAGTTACGCAGACCAAGGAAGAATACCAGCACGATGACTACTAAGAGCACACCCATGATGATACTATTCTCCAAGTTGCTCACCATGTTTTTGGTGTTCTTACTCTGGTCATTTGTAATTGTGACTTCTAGATCTTTCGGGAGAGAACCCTTCTGAGCTTCCGCCACTATTTTTTGTATGCCTTCAGCTGCATTTATTAGATTGGCACCACTCTTTTTCTTAATGTCAAGAGCTATAACTGGATTTTGGTCTAGTCTAGCAAATGAAGTAGGCTCTTTCTGCCCAAACTTAACGGTACCTATGTCTCTTAAGTAAACGATATTTTGAAACTCATTTTTGATAATAACATTGAGAATATCCCGGTAATCATCAAACTCCCCGTCTATACGTACGTTTCTGCGTGTAATGTCAAAACCTTCTATGCTTTTTATATCACCGCCAGACATGGTGATATTCTCACCTTTAATGGCATTTTCTACATCATTCAGAGAAATCTCAAGAGACTCCATCTTTACTCTGTTAATAGAAATCTCAACCTCTTCTTCTGTAAGTCCAGAGATGTCTGCAGCACTTACTTCAGGCAAAGCTTCAAATTTATCTTGAAGTAACTCGGCAAACTCTTTCAGTTTGTTTTGACTGTAATCTCCAGAGAGGTTTACGTTCATCACTGGCATGTCACTAAAATTAAGCTCAGAAATGCTTGGGTCTACAGGTAAGTCACTTGGTAAGTCAGCCTTAGCTCTATCTACAGCATCTTTTACTTCTTGTAGTACTTCTGCTGTAGGGTTATCTAATTCAAACTCTGCTACTATGATAGAAAAATCTTGAATACTAGTAGACGTCAGTTTCTTAAGACCGTCTATAGTATTGATTTCCTTCTCTATAGGACGAGAAACCAAATTTTCCATATCTACAGGCGAGTTACCTGGATATGGTGTGTTTATGAAAATGGTAGGTTGCTTTACCTCAGGAAAACTCTCCTTTGGCATGCTCGTATAACTTATTAGGCCTATAATTACGATTATCGCCATCATGACATATACACTCGTACGGTTGGCTATAGCCCATGCAGAGATTGCGAAGTGTTTTATTATTTCTTTTTGCTTTTCTAACATATTACTAATGTTTAATTATTAGTTGTTGAAGTGGATTCAAATCTTAATTATTCTGTAACTACCTTCACTTCGTCACCTTCTATAACGCTGTTATATCCTTCAGTGATTATTTCTGCACCTGGCTCTAGCCCAGACTTGATTATAGCTTCAGAAGCGAACTCTTGCTCTATTACTACTAGTGTCTTCTCTACAGTTTTCTTTTCTCCGTTAGTCTTTACAGTAAGTATATAGTCTTTAGTCCCGTCATTTCTAACCAGTTTGGTAGGTACACTCATAGCATCATTATCTTCAAAATCATATGCAGTGATCATCGCTAGCATATTTGGTTTTAAGTCCTTAGTGTTCTTACGCGGCGTTACATATACGCTATATGTTCTGTTGTTTACATCTATCACACTACCTACAGCACTTACCGTTTCTTCAGTCGTTAGTTTTAAACTGGGGTAGTATACTTTTACTGTTTGTCCTATTTTTATTTTGCCTACATAAGCTTCAGATACATTGGCTTTTAACTTGATGTCTCCCATATTTACTATACGCATCACTGGGCCACCAGTCATACTTCCTACAAGTTCTCCTTCATTTGCCATTATAGCATCTACGGTTCCTGTAATAGGCGCTCTAAGCGTATATTTGTCTGACTGAGATTGGGCAGTTTTAATGCTGTTCTGTAGATTTTCATATTGGTTTTTGGCTTGTAGATACTGCATCTCGCTTCCTATGTTTTGCTTCCATAGCTTGCCTAGTTTTTCGTAGTTAGTTTTTGCCAGACTAAGGGCCCCTTCTAATTCTACTATCTGAGAATTAGCTGTGCTGCCATCCATACTGGCTACTACTTGTCCTTTAGATACTCGCTTACCTTCTTTTACATATAGTTTTACTAGTCGGCCAGGTACTTCTGGAGATACCATTACATTATTGTCAGATTCTACTAGAGCTTGTACGTCAAAAGGATTTTTAAACTGTCCCTTATTCACTATCTTAGTCATGACAGCTATCGCATTAAGACGAGCATTTGTATCTAGTACTGTTATCTCATCTTGCACTTGAGCTATGGCAGCTTTTAGCGTTGTCATCTCTGCGTGCAGTGAGTCTAGTTCTGCTCTTTTAGTTTCTAAGCCTCCTTCGTTTTTGCCACCGCAAGCTGCAAATAGTGCAATGATGGAAAGTGTGATTAATATATTTTTCATTATTGTGATTTGATTTTTAAGATTGAATAAATGATTGAATGTTTAATTTATTCTATTATTTATCATTTGATGATTTTAAAGAATCCCTAGTGCTTTATTAAGGTCTATTCTCGCTACATTTAGTTCATAGAGGGCAATTAAGTAATTTGTATTTGCTTGAGTTAACTCGCTTTCAGCGTTTATCATCTCAAAACTGCTACCTATGCCTTCTTTAAATTTGATTTTGGTGGTGTTAAAAATACTCTCTGCTAAGTCCTGACTTTTCTTTTGCAATTCAATGGTCTTTAGAGCATTGAGATAATTAGTCTTAGCTTGACCTACTTGTAGATTCATGCCGAGTAGAGCTTGCTGCTTAGTGTTTTCTGTTTTTTTAAAGTCAATTTTAGCTTGATCCATTTTTGCTTTTTTGTACAATCCATCAAAAATAGGAACGTTTAGACTTACTGCATATCGTCCGTTTCCATACCAGTCGTCTCCAAGTTCTCCAAACTTGCCGTCACTAGCAAAAGTGCTTGAGCCATAGGAGAAGTTGCCGTATAGACTAGGGAAATAACCCATTTTGTATCTTTTCAGATTGAGCTGGTTTAATTCTTGCTGTTGGTCTATTAGTTTTATTTCTATTCTATTCTCCGGGTTAAAAACAGCTGCGTAAGAATCTGAAGTAGGCTCCCCTGGGATTTTACTGGTTAAAGTTAATTCTTGATTTACGTCAACACCTATAGTATTTAGGAGTAACTGCTTTGCTAGCTTAGCTTGGTTTTGAAGCTTGTTAATATTGATCTCTAAGTTAGATACCGATAGCGTAAGTCTGTCTACATCTAGTTTTTCAGCAAATCCAGCTTTGTAGAGTTGCTCGGTTTCAGACTGCAGTTTTTTAATGTTTGCTAAGCTGGCACTTAATTGCCCAATATTTTGTTGTGAAATCAGTGCCATATAGTACGCTTTAGTTACTCCCTCCTTGATGTCTATCTCAGATGCAGAAGCACTAAGCTTACTGATATTTACAAACTCTGAAGCTGCCTTTAGTCCAAGAAAAAATGTTCCGTCAAAAAGAAGTTGACTAGCACCTACTCCTACATTTACATTAAATGGGACTCCAAATTGTGTAGCTATCGTTGTGCCTGGCTGTCCTACGAAGTCGCCTGGAATTATTTGTGTAGGTATTTTAAAGGTATGACTAAAGTCTGCACGACCGCTAACCTGCGGGAGTCCTTGTGCTTTTAATTCATTTACTTGTGTTTCTGCGTAGTCTATGTCTAGAGCAGCGTTCAGCATTGTAGTGTTTTTTCGCAATGCCATCTCTAGAGCTTGGTCTAGGCTTAGTGACAGCTCAGCTTGTCCAAAAGATACCTGAAAGCATAAAACTGTTAAGAGTGTAAAAACGTATTTCATTATTCGTTTGTTATTTCGTAGATGTGATCGGTTAAGTATTTTCTTCCTTCCTCAGTGCATATGCCGTACAGGTGGTAACTCACCATCTGAAGGTGGAGTGTTTTGAAATCGTAGTTATTGTCACCCTGTATCAGTTGCTGCATCATTCCTTGTATTAGGGTGACATACATAGCTGCTGCGATTTTGGGTTCTATCTCTTTTCTATAGAGAGCATTGTTTTGACCTTCTTCAATATTTTGTATAATCACACTTGAAATAAAGTCGTTTTGGAAGGTATTCATTTTAGCCCATGCGGAGGGGTAGTATTTTTGCAAGTCAAAAATCACTGTAGGATTGATATCTCTATGCTGATGACTGATATGCTTGCTAATATCTATCATTTTTTGAACGGCATTTTCATCTGTGCTATAGCAGGTGTTGCAAGAGAGCATTCCCCGGTTCAAGTCAGCCTCTATTACTTTTAATACTAAGTGTTTCTTGTCAGAAAAATGTTTGTAGATGGTTTTTTTACTAACTCCTATCTCACGAGCTATATCATCCATGCTCACACTTTTTATACCTATTCGCATAAAAAGACTCGCAGCTCCTTGCAATATTTTTACTGATTCTTCCAAATTAGAGTGCAAATACACGCAGGAAACTTTTAATAAGCAAATAGTTTCCAAAGTTTTTTGTCGATAATAAGTGCATCCTAAACCTGATAATCTGCACAGCAAGAAGGATTAGCCCATAAGGATGCTTTTGGATCTACAGGGAGACTGGCATAGTCTACCTATTTTGCAGAGTGCCCCTTATCTAACATCCATTTAATTAGAATTATAAAGAGACCTATATATGCAATACTTACTAGGGTATACTGCAATGTAAATTGCACTTCAGACTCCAAAGATAACATACTGCCAAGTGGGTTGGGAATCATGGCAGAAAGCATTTTCATAGGGAAATACTGTGCTACTGTGTCTGATAGTTTAAAGGTGATTAGGTTCTCTATTATTATAGTGTATAGCAGAAGCAAGCCGATAGCTAGTCCAGATTTTTTCACCCAAAAACTTAAGAAGTATGCAAAATTGAGATAGAGCATAGCACATATAAAGTAGACAGGAATTACACGTATACCTGTCCAAGTAGAAGTATCGGGACCTTGGTTTCCAAATATTAAGGTAAATGCTACCAAGAGTATAGTGGAGATGCTGCTTAGTAGTATGATTACGAGTTCCTTTGACCATATTATTTCCCATTTCGTAAGACCGTCTATTATGTTTTGTCTCAAGGTTCTTTGGCTAAACTCGGTAGTAACTAGCGAAATAATAATAATTCCTAAAAACAGCTGAAACCAAGTGAACAGGTAAGCCATATTGTGCCATACAGCAGGGAAATTAAAAAAATTGATAGCCATTCCGCCAGGCATTGCATCGCCATTAGAACTTCCTCCTAAAGATACAGAATCTATGGCGTATGCTACGGGTATGATAAGTAAAATATAGAGACCTAGTATAATCCAAAGTTGGCGGCTATAGATGATCTTTTGTAATTCTATTTTGAGTAATCTTATCATAACTATTTGGTAAGTTCTAAAAATTGCATTTCTAAATTTTTCTGTCTTCTTTCTAAATGACTAAGGACTATCCCCTCTTCAAAAAGCTCCTTGTTTAGCGTGTCCGCAGATACCTCAGAGGAGAAACTAGCCACAAGCTTATTCAAGTCTGGCTTTATATTGGTCACATCACTTCTTTGTTCCAATATGCTTTTTAGCTTTTCGGAGTCATCTGCCTGCAGTACTATAATATTATCATCACCTAAGAGTTCATCTACTTTTCCATTAACAAGGAGATTCCCATTCTTAATTATCGCCACATCTGTGCATACTTTTTGTACTTCGTCTAGCATATGGCTAGCTATTATGATGGTGATGCCTTGGCTAGATATAGTGTGTATTAGCTCTCGTATTTCAAAAATACCTTGTGGATCTAGGCCGTTTGTAGGTTCGTCTAGTATTAATACAACTGGGTTACCCAGTAGGGCAGAGGCAATAGCGAGTCGTTGCTTCATCCCTAGCGAGAAGGTCTTGAACTTACTCTTTTTACGATCGAGCAGAGATACGAATTGTAATACGCGGTCTATATCGGAATAAGGAACTTGTTTGATATCTGCTGCTATTTTTAGATTACGCTCTGCGGTAAGGTGGCTATAGAAATTTGGAGACTCTAGCAGTGAGCCAATCTTTTTGCGGTTTATATCAGAACCCCATGTAAATACACCTGAAGTTTGTGGAATTACATCTAGTAAGATACTAAGGGTCGTGGTCTTCCCACTACCATTTGGCCCGAGTAGTCCAAATACTGTACCTCTGTGTACTTCTAGATTTAGCCCATTGAGCACTGTGTTGCCGCTGTAGATTTTGGTTAAGTTTTGTATGCTGAGTACACTAGTCATATCATCAAGTATATCTGTTAGCCACCGAAGGTAATGAAAAAAATGAAGGGTAATAATCGAAAGTCTATAGGTGTTTGGTGACCATAGATGTAGTATTTATATCTAATTTCGCAGCTTGAGAAAATCAGACATTTTTCTAGTAGGTTTAGCAGGAGGAAGTGCCAGTGGTAAGACTACCTTTATCAGGAAGCTAAGCGAGGTATTTGGGTCTGACATGGTATGCGTGATAACGCAAGACAACTACTACAAAGGTCTCTCTGAGCAGTTGAGAGATGAAAATGGTATGGTAAATTTTGATCATCCTACAGGTATAGACTTTAGCAGAATAAAAAAAGACATACGAAAACTGCTCAAAGGTGAAATCGTAAAAATAGTAGAATACACGTTTAATAATCCGAAGATATTTCCAAAGGAGATAGTATACAACCCAGCACCTATAGTGCTTATAGAAGGACTATTTGTGTATGCAGATAAAGCATTGAATAAGATGTATGACTATCGTCTATATATAGACGCAGATGATGATGTGACTTTAGACCGGAGACTAAAACGGGATACCAAGGAAAGAGGCATGACCCATAAAGAGGTAATGTATCAGTGGGAAAAACACGTACAGCCTGCATATGCTGAGTTTCTGAAGCCGCATAAATCGTCAGCAGATTACATTATCAAAAACAACAAAGATTTCAATACTTGCCTAGAGAATGTTATTACTAAATTTAAAGAAGTAATAGCGGAGCAAGAGGGTAAATAAAATAGAGTAAAATCTCTATTAAATATGGTGCAAAGTATTATTGCTAAGTTGACCTAATAAATTTACTTTTGCAGCCTTTGAAATTTTTGCATACAGCAAACAGAATATAATAGCAAATGAATAATAAAGGCTTTGTCCAAATAATAACAGTTTTACTGCTTCTAGCAAGTGCTTATCAACTGTCTTTTACCTTCGTAACTAACTCAGTAGAGAAAAAAGCTCAGGTACAAGCAGAAAACATGTATCCTGGGAATCCAGTTGCCATCGACTCTTTTAAGAGCGTTTACTTAGACTCACTTTCTCAAGAAGAGGTTTATCCCCTACTTGGTTTCACCTATCAACAGTGTAAAGAAAATGAGCTTAACTTAGGTCTTGACTTACAAGGTGGTATGAACGTGACTCTAGAAATAGAAACGGCTACAGTAATAGAAGCTATGGCAGGTAAAACTACCGATCAGCAGTTTATCCAAGCTTTAGCACAATCTAAAGAGCAATACTTAGGTCAGCAAAACTTCGTAGACTTACTAGCTTGTAACTATAATAAAATAGCTCCTGAAGGTAAAATAGCAGGTGTGTTTTATGGTAAAGGCTTAGAAGCTGAATTGCCAAACGGATATAACTCTTCTAACACCGAGGTATTTGATTATCTTAAGAGAGAAAGCGAAAGTGCTATCAGTAGAGCGTTCGAAATTATCAGTACTCGTATTGATAAGTTCGGAGTATCTCAGCCTAACGTACAACGACTAGATAATGGCAGAATACTTGTAGAACTTCCAGGTGTGGATGATCCACAACGTGTGAGAGACTTGGTAGAGAGATCTGCAAAGCTTCAGTTTTGGAATGTGTTCCCTAACTTTAAGGGTTTCGAATACTTAGAAAAAGTAAATAAAATAGTATACGGTCAAACGAAACTAAGTGAGCCTGATGATACTACTTCAACTACTAAGACTACTATAACTCCTGCTGATACGTCAGAAGCGGGTAAGGATGGTTCGCTAAATGGTAACCTAGCCAGTGCAGATTCTACAGGAGTAGATACTGCTCAAAAATCTAGAGCAGAGATAGAAGCAGAAAATCCAATCATTTCTAAAATAATACCAAATCTTGCTAACGAAGGTCAGAACTGGTCTAGCTCAGCAGAGATAGGTTATGTAGATGATAATAACGTAGCACTATTTACCAAGTACTTCAATAGAGAAGACGTAAGAAACGCTCTTCCATCTAATGTACATTTCAAGTTTGGTTTCAAAGCCGTGAAAATAGACGGTAAAGACTTTAGAGCTTTATACGCTTGTAAGAGCGATAGATCTGGAGAGCCTGCACTATCTGGAGATGTGATTACAGATGCTAGACCAAGTCGTCAAGACAATCTTAACCTAGCAGTAAGTATGCAAATGAACCAAGAAGGTACATCTGCATGGAGAAGAATAACCGCAGCAGCTTCTACAGCTAATCCTAAGGAGTGTGTTGCAGTAGTACTAGATGATCAAGTATTTAGTGCTCCTACAGTGCAAAGCGAGATACCTAATGGTAGCTCAGTAATCACCGGAGGGTTTGACCAAGCAGAAGCAACAGATTTAAGTAACATACTAAAAGCAGGTAAGCTACCAGCTCCAGCCCGTATAGCGGGAGAAAGCACAGTAGGACCTACATTGGGTGCTAAGGCTATCAGTGCAGGACTTATCTCGTTAGTAGTCGGTTTCTTACTAGTAATTATCTTTATGGTAATATACTATGGTAAGGCTGGTTTCTACGCAGATATCGCATTGCTTGTCAACCTTATATTTATTATAGGTGTACTAGCAGGTATGCACGCAGCACTTACTCTGCCGGGTATGGCTGGTTTAGTACTTACTATAGGTATGGCGGTAGATGCTAACGTACTTATTTTTGAGAGAATACGAGAAGAATTACAAGGAGGTAAGTCGTTTAAGGCCGCTATCAAAGATGGTTACTCAAGTGCTTACTCTTCTATTATAGATGCGAATATTACCACAGGTATAGCAGCAGTTATACTATGGGCTCTAGGTAAAGGACCAGTTATGGGTTTTGCCGTGATACTTTTCATTGGTATACTTTCTTCATTATTCACTTCTATTTTCTTAACTCGTTTATTAATAGACAGAGATATAGCTAAAGGGAAAGAAACTTCTCTATACACTAGCATATCTACTAAAATAGGACATAGACTTAACAATGTAAATCTTGACTTTATAGGTAAGAGAAAGATATTTTATATAATCTCTTCTATTGTAATTTTAGGAGGTATAGCGTCTATAGCTACCAAAGGACTTTCTACAGGTGTAGATTTCAAAGGAGGCTGGAGTTATGTGATGGAAATAGATGATGCCAATGCTACAGACATTAAAGCTGAGCTGGGTAAAGTGTTGAACAATGCAAACAATGAAGTGAAAACGTACGGAAATGCAAATCAGTACAAAATCACTACTTCATATCTAATAGATAGTAAAGACTCTAGCATAAGCAGTAAAGTAGAAGGAGATATTATTACTTCTCTTGCTAAGTATGGTGTGACAGGAGATGACATACTATCTAGTAGTAAGGTTGGTCCTACTATAGCCAAAGATACCAGCGTACGATCTACGTGGGCTATTGCTTTAGCTATTATAGGTATGTTCTTATATATCCTTGTTCGTTTCCGTAACGTAGGGTTTAGTTTGGGAGCTACGGTGGCTATCTTCCACGATGTATTGATAGTATTCTCACTATATTCTATCCTTTGGGGTATTGTACCATTTGAGCTTTCTATAGACCAAGCATTCATAGCGGCTATACTTACAGTGGTAGGTTACTCTATAAATGATACGGTGGTAGTATTTGACCGTGTGCGTGAGTTCTTAGGCTTAAACAAGCAGGAGAAAGACTTAGGCTTTGTAGTCAATAAAGCGATCAATACTACATTGAGTAGAACGTTGATCACTTCATTAACTACCTTATTGGTAATCTTGATACTCTTCATCTTCGGTGGTGAGGGACTAAAAGGATTCACCTTTGCACTACTAGTAGGTGTGGCAGTAGGTACATACTCTTCTGTATGTATAGCGACTCCTATCGTAGTAGATTATATGAAAAAATTCGGGAAGTAATTCTCGCTGATAATATTGAGTAAAAGCCTCAAGTGATTTTCACTTGAGGCTTTTTTGTTAGGGTATTAGTGCGTAGGTTATCTTAACTTCGTACGACAATGTAATTTTATGAAAATCAATTTCGCTCTATTTTTTACACTAACGCTATGCTTCCACCTCAGTTCTAATGCTCAAGATATGCATGAGATTTCACTTACAGCAGAAAAGTTAGAGATGGTCAAAGGAGGCTTTTATATAGATTCTGTAGAAGATCACAGAACGAATAAAGAGGATATTGGATTTGTGAAAAAAGGCTTTTTTAATAAGCCAGTGCGAGCAAAATTGAGTGGAGGTCTTATCTTTATGCTAGAAAACTATTTCAACTATAGCTTACCAAGAAGAGGTGATAAAACTCCAATTAGGGTAAGGGTAATGGAGTTTGAGATATCGGAAATAACAGAATTTTCGTCGGAGTTTGCTTTAGCTAAGGTTACTCTTGAGTACTATTACGGCACCCATATTTTGTATACAAGTAAGGAGGAATTGACAACTAGAGGCCTAGATGTTACAAAAATTCACTCTACAAATATTTCGGATGTTGTAACACTATCGCTACGTCATTTTGATAGAACTGACTGGCAAGATAAACTGACAGAGAGTGATACTAGTAATAGTATAGACTGGAAACCTGCAGATACCAAGGAGCTGTCACGGGACGACTTGGTGTGGCGAGACTATTCACTTATAGAAACGACAAATAGCAAGCAAAGTTCAGAAAAAAGAAATGTAGTGACTATTGGTTATCAAATCGGCGGATTTTCGCTATTAGGTTTAGACTATGAGGTTCGAGTTGGCGATTATTTTGGAATCCATTTTGGCGGAGGGTTTGCTGGTTATACGGCAGGACTAAATATACATACCAACTCAAAAAAGAATAGTCCCTTCTTTAATCTTAATTACAAAGATGGTGGGTTTGGATTAATAGAAACTGCAGGAATAGAGTTTGGTGGTAGAATACCCTTTTCTAGTAGAAGAGATTTCGGGTTACATCTTCAGGCTGGATTTGGGAAAGTACTCAGTGCAGACCCCGCATTTTCTGAGTTACTTTTTAATTCATCAGTGCCCCCAGATTACGTATTTACTTTTGGTGTTGGATTTGGCTGGTAATTGTAGATTAGCTCTCTGGGCTATTAGGATGAATCTAAAGGCATTGACTAGCATTAAAAAAGCCTCATTCACCACGGCAAATAAGGCTTTTAAGTCTTTTATGAGTAGAGATTACTCTTTTCCGTCTACCATCTCTAGATCACTTAGAAATCCTTTCAGATTCATAATGATGGGTACATTCATAAGGTCAGAGCCTAGTTCGTTGGCCAAGAGTACACTTACCCAATCCAATCTGTAGATTACATCAAAAACAGACTGCACAGTATATTCTGGAATCTGTAGCGGAAGTACTTTGTTGTTTTCTAACTCTAAGTGAGATATTAAGAAATCAAAACGAGCTTCTACTCTTGGGTTTTGTGTAGAGTAAAGCATTATGAAATTCGTATCTAGTCTATCTGTATAGCTTTCTATTACGTTGTGATTACTCTCTGGTAGTATGTTTATGAAACCTTCTAGCTTGCTGTTCTCTTGTAGCTGCTGCGTAAATCGAGTAGCTACAGGAGCAAACTCTCTGTCGCATACTATCACAAACTTTTTACGCGGTGTATTTTTAAAGAATTCGAAGATACGAGTACCGCTTTCTTTCATTCTTCCTAGATTACTATCAAAATGGTCTTTTACTGCTTTTATGATAGGAGCATGGTCTTGACCCATAAGTTCTCCTAAAATCATAAGAATAAAACTTAGTCCAAACCCAACAGTCATTCTAGGTTGGTAGCCACCTTTCAGGTCATATGTTTTTAGATTATTCTCATTAGCAAGTTCTTTTAGTGTTCCGCCACCAGTTATTATAATTATTTTACAACCTTGTTCCTTTGCCTCTTCAAAAAGGCTAAGAGTTTCTTCTGTATTACCTGAGTACGAATTAAGTACTACTAATGTTTTTCTGCTGATGAATTTTGGCAGATGATAGTCTGCTACTGTTTCTATAGGTAGTGGGCATTTATCAAAAAGCCAGTTTTTAGCTAAAACTGCACCTATTCCGCTGCCGCCTAAGCCACCTAATACTATGTTATCAAAATCATCTATCTGTAATCCGTGAGTAGTATAGTTGTCTAAAACGTACTCAAATTGTTCCGTGAAGCTCTCTAAAGAGGTTTCGTGTGTAATCATGCTATTTTCCTAATACCTTTGTGCGTTCAAAAGTAAGTTTATTTCAACTTATTTTAAGCAAAAAAACAACAATAAAGAGAGAATGTCTGATACAACAGAAAACGAGATAGAAATACAAGAAGACGAGCTTTTCTTAAAATATACTTTTAATGTAGATGCAGGCCAGGAGCCACTACGAGTAGATAAGTATTTGGTGAATAAAATACTACGTGCATCGCGTAATAAGCTACAAGAAGCCATAGAGCGAAAGCAAGTGATAGTGGGCGGCAAAGCAGTGAAAGCTAGCTACAAAGTGCAACCAAACGACCATATAGAAGTAATGGTAGACAAAGAGCCAGACGAATTAGAGGTGCTTCCGCAAGATATACCACTGAATGTGATGTATGAGGATGATGATCTTATGATTATCAATAAAGAAGCAGGTATGGTAATGCATCCTGGATTTGGGAATAGAAGTGGGACATTGCTTAATGCATTGGCATTTTTGCTAGATGATAAAGCTACTCATAAAGGTAAACGCCCGTGGCTAGTACATCGCATAGATAAAGATACAAGCGGTCTTATAGTTGTAGCTAAGAACAATGATGCTATGGCACACCTAAGTCGGCAGTTCAAAGATCACACGATAGAGCGAACATATAATGCCTTAGTATGGGGCAGTATGGATCCTGACGAGGGAACGGTGTCTACTATTATAGGAAGAGACCAATACGATCGTAAGAAGTTTGTAGTGCTTTCTGAAGATGAAAAAAGAGGTAAGCACGCTGTAACTCATTATAAGGTGTTAGAAAACTTCTTATACACTTCATTAGTAGAGTGTAAGCTGGAGACTGGCCGTACACATCAAATAAGAGTGCATCTGAAACACCTGGGTCACACACTTTTTAGTGATGATTTTTATGGTGGTAAGAGAATATTGAAAGGAGTGGTGTTTAGCAAATACAAGCAGTTCGTAGAAAACTGTTTTAGTATAATGCCACGTCAAGGGCTACACGCTAGGTCTCTTGGGTTTACTCATCCTACTACTAAAGAGTGGGTGCAGTTTGACTCTGAGCTGCCACACGATATGGCTACAGTAGTAGAGAAATGGAGATCTGCAGCTAAAACGTACGGTTTCTAGTTACTACAATCCAAAGAAGCTTCTCTTTGTAATTATCTTCCCAAATACGTAGTCTTGTATAGTTACCAGTCTATCGAAACCAGTGAAGGTAGCGAAGTATCTATCTGTATCTTTTACTAGCAAGTCGCCATTATTATCATAAATGGTTTTGTTTTGATTGCTCCCTTTGCGAAAAATATTCAACGTTTTGGATTCCCCTTCGTAGGTTTTTACCGTTACCGTCATAAAAGGCTGACTAGCTTTTATAGAATCTTTAGCTGCTTGCGGCAGATATTCTGCGAATCCTTCATAGTTTTTGAAAGTAAACAAGGCAAAATAACTACGTGCTGCAGATATAGTAAGTGCAGGTAGAGGAGGAGTAAGCGTATAGTTGCTATCTTTTTTACTCAGCGTAAAAGATTCGTTTGGCAATTCGTAATTTTGGATAGAGGCAGACTCTATCTCTTCTGCTGTGTAATCGAATATACTGCGGTCTAGCCAATCATTTTCGTCTGTACTAAATTTCGGGTCCAGTATTCCTTTGAAACCTAGTATGTGAGCGATATAGGGAGTTTTGGCTCCTTCTATATGCAGGTAAGAACCAGTTTCGTCTGGGGTAGGAGTACCTAGGTAGTAATCCCTTATTTTTTTATCCTCATCGAATATTTGAATGTGAATAGATCTGCTCCCCATTGCACTTATTACATTATTTCGCATACTACTAGGCACAGGTCCTTTTATTCGTATTTTATTTAAAGCTTTGTTCAGTAAGAGGTCTACGCTAGGCAGAAAAGCTTTGTGGTCCTCATTTACGTACCAAGTATCTTGTTTCTTTTCTAAGATCACTTCGTTACCTGCTCGGTCTTTCATCATGATTTTGGTTACTACCTCAGGATTTTCGATAGCAAAGTTGGTCTCATCTCGTAGGTTAGCTTCTCCATTATCATACAAAATCAATGCTACTATGCTTACAGCAGCAAGGAGTATCAAGACTATCCAAATATACTTTTTCATTATGGGTTCAAAGTAACATTCGTTTCACGCAAAATCATAGTGATTTTTAGCAAATCGGGTCTTGGGCTTAAGAGTGGTTCGACTTTTGGAATATATACGGTGAGAAGAAATGAAATACTAGGAGTCTTCAATAAATACGACAGACGAGAAGTATTTACAATGTTTAACTGTATTAAAAATAAAACAAATATGAAGAATAAATGGATCGCACTTTTAGCCTTTGGGCTACTTTTTTCGGTAGGATGTGTCAAAGAGACGGTGTACGTAGCGGCTCCGCTTATCACAGATGCAGACGTGTACTACGAGTTTATAGCAGATAATACAGGTACGGAAGTATCAGGAGAAATATATAATGATGGCGAGACTTACATCAATGCTGTTCAGCTAGAAATCCGCTTGTACGATAGGCGAGGCATTATCCTAGACTACGATTATCTATGGGTAGATACCTATTTTGATCCAGGACAAAGTGTACAATTCTATGTGGATCTGCCGCATAGAGGTGTCTGGGATGTAGATGTAGTTATAAATAGGTATGACTAGTCTTCCGTTTTCTTTGGCTTTATAGCTTTAGGTTTTGCAGAAGTTTCTTTCACCGTGAGGCGAAAATGGAAGGATCGAAATACCTCTATTGCCCTGCTTCGAGGAGAATTCTTATCCAGAAATACTTTTATGTTTTCATTGTTCTTACTGTACTTTTGAAACTATATTGAAACAAGGATTACCTAACTTACAATCATTTATAAAAGAGCATCAGGATGAGATAATTCTGCTAGCAGATAAGCATACGCTAGAAGAATGCTATCCGCTGCTTGGAGAGGAATTGCCTCATTTTATAGTGCCCTATGGTGAAGTGTACAAAAATCTAAATAGCTGTGAGTACATTTGGAAAAAATTAGCAGAACTGAACGCCACTCGCCAAACCATTTTACTTTGTTTAGGTGGTGGTGTGCTGTGCGATATGGGAGCCTTTGCAGGGGCTTGCTATCAGCGAGGTATGCGAGTGGTGCTAGCACCTACTAGTCTGTTAGCCATGGTAGATGCCAGTACGGGTGGCAAAACAGGTGTCAATTTTCTAGGTTTCAAAAACTACATTGGGCTATTTGCTAAAGCAGAAGAAACATTTATTTGTACAGAGTTTCTTGAAACCTTGCCGTATGAAGAACGTGTAAATGGATATGTAGAAATGCTAAAGCACGGCCTAATAGCAGATAAAGAACACTATGATATTGTAAAAATGCTCTTTCTGAAAGAGAATGAAAAATTGAACACTTCGCTTATTTTTGATTCTATTGCTATTAAGCAAAAACATGTAGAGCAAGATTTTAAAGATGAAGGAATTCGTAAACGCCTCAATTTTGGACATACGATAGGGCACGCCATAGAGTCTCACAGTCTACATATAAATGATGAGAACGAGTCCCTTAGCCACGGTGTGTCTGTAGCTATAGGGATGTTGGCAGAGAGCTACATTAGCACTAAAGTAGCTGGTCTTTCGGCTGAAGAGAATCATGAGATTAGTTTAGTGCTTCAGAGATTGCTATCCACATTAGAGGAGGATATACCTACTATAGATGAACTACTGCCATATCTTCAAAAAGATAAAAAAAATGATGGAGAGGGGATTAATTTTTCACTTCTCCGGTCTATAGGTGATTGTAAACAAGATTATACTGTATCTGTTGACTTAATAAAAGAATCGCTGGATTATATCCGCAAGCTAAAATGATACGGTTATCGCATGGCACGGGAATACTTAAGGGAACTATAAAGCTGCCCAGTTCTAAGAGTATCTGCAATAGAATGATCATTCTAAAAAAGCTGTACGAATCAGACTTAGAGCTCGGTAATCTTAGTAATGCAAATGACTCTGTACTGCTCAAAAAAATACTAGATACTGATACGCGAGACATAGACGTGCAAGATGCAGGCACAGCCTTTCGATTCTTAGTAGCCTATGCTGCAAGCGGCACAGGAGAATATACAATACGCGGTACAGATAGACTGATGGAGCGACCTATAAGTGACTTGGTAGATGCACTTCGTCTCTTTGGGGCAGATATCACTTACTTAGAAAAAGAAGGACAAGCTCCACTGCGAATAGTGGGTAAAAAATTAAAGGCAAGTACAAGTCTCATAGATCTTACCAATGTAAAGAGCAGTCAGTTTATCTCTGCTCTATTGCTTATAGCTCCGCGTATTCAGGGGGAGTTTAATCTTAAGGTGAATACCAAGATGTCATCGTATTCATATGTCTTGCTCACGCTGTCTTGTCTCAGAAGAATGGGATTCTCTGTACACGTGAAAGGGATGTATATCTCGCTAAATAAGAAGCAAAAATTTGATGGAGAATATTTTTTAATTGAGCCTGATTGGAGCTCGTTTTACTATTGGTTTAGTATGGCTCATTTGTCAAAAGAGTGTGAACTTTTCTTCCCAGGACTTCGTTTAGATAATATGCAAAAGGAGCGTAAACATCTTTTTGAAGTAGGTAATACACGAATGGCCTTCGAAGAAAAGGACAACGGTATGCTCATTACCAAAAAGAAACAAGGAGAAGTGGAGTGTCCAGATGTAATGCAGTTTTCTCAGTATCCTGATAGTGCTATGACCTTTGGAATGTTGCTGCCTGCTCTTGGGTGCACGCAGCATCAATTGAAAGGATTAGAAAGTCTTAAATATAAAGAGTGCGACAGGGAAGTGGCTCTGGTAGAGCATTTAAATAAAGTAGGAGTAAGCCTAGCGAAATCAGGCAAGACCTGGGAGCTAAATGCAGAAAATTATAGACTAAACCCTGAAACAATATTTCCCTCGTATGACGATCATAGAATGGCCATGTGCGTAGCACCTTTGGCACTCAAACAGCCCATATGCATAGAAGACGAAGACGTGGTAAAGAAGTCATATCCGCACTTTTGGGATGATATGAAGTCGGTAGGGTTTACTGTAAAGAAGATATGAGACTTTAGAAGTGAGATTTGAGACTGTATTATTTTACAGGGTGTCTTGCTTGCATTCATTGAGTCCCCTCAGGAAGCCAATTATACAAATTGAGTATAGTGAAAATTGAAGTCTAATAATCTATAATCTAATTTCTCTGCTATATCTTCGCATCGTTGAATTCACTTGGAAAAAATATACGACTAACTAGTTACGGAGAATCCCACGGAGAAGTGGTAGGAGCTATACTCGATGGATTTCCAGCGGGCTTTGTCTTGGACCAAGATTTCATACAAAGTCAACTCGACAGACGTAAGCCAGGGCAGTCATCCATAGCTACCCCGCGTGCAGAAGCAGATGAGGTAATTATAAATAGTGGTTTGTTTAATGGTAAAACGACAGGAGCACCTATTCATTTTCAGCTAAAAAATACCAACGCAAAACCTAAAGATTACTCACACCTAAAAGAAGTATACCGACCAAGTCATGCAGACTACACCTATGATGCACGCTATGGTGAAGGTAACAGAGACTACCGTGGTGGTGGCAGAAGCAGTGCCCGAGTAACAGCGGGGTGGGTAGCAGCAGGAGCACTCGTACAAGACTATATTGCCAAAGAGAATAAGATAAGTGTATCTGCTTACGTAAAGCAGATAGGAGCAGTAAAACTAGCAACTCCGGCAAGGTATTATGCTGCAGAAGAAGTAGATGCTACCCTAGTGCGTTGCCCAGATAAGGCCATAGCCGCACAGATGATAGCTGCCATAGAGCAAGCTAAAAAAGACAAAGACAGCCTAGGAGGAGTAATAGAATGTGTAATAACGGGCGTACCTGCAGGACTAGGCAATCCAGTCTTTGATAAGATAAACGCAGCTCTAGGTCACGCTATGCTAAGTATTAATGCTGTGAAAGGCTTTGAGCTCGGAGGAGGGTTTGAGATAAGCAGCAAACGAGGAAGTGAAGTGAATGACTCCTTCGAAATGAAAGACGGTAAACCATTTACTAAATCAAATAATTCTGGAGGAATACAGGGCGGTATAAGCAATGGAATGGAAATTATATTCCGTGTAGCATTTAAACCTACAGCTACTATTGGCACTCTACAATCTACGGTAAATACATCAGGAGATGAAGTAAGTCTAGAAGCCACAGGTCGTCACGATCCGTGTGTAGTGCCTCGTGCGGTGGCTATAGTGGAAACACTGGCTGCTTTGGTGGTGGGTGATTATATGAGAGGTAAGGATTAAGGTTTAATTCTTATAGGTTTACGCTGAGAACTCTTCCCCTTCTTTTGATATTCTCTGCAACGGTAGTTCCTGATGTCCCCATCGCTAATCGTAAATCCTATTTTCAAAAAGGTTGGCCTTCTAAAACCACACTAAATAAAGGTAAAAACATAGGGAATTTATGGGTTTGGCACAAAATTTTTATAATAAAATGTGTTTTAATTTATACCCCTTCAAATGATTGACATGCTATCTAGGGTCTGTTAGATCTTCAAATTGTTATTATCTTTGCATCGATAAAAATTAACAACTAGATCACTTGCAAAAACTCATCATCTTCATACTAGGAGCGTATCTCAATGCTATCAATCTAATTTCCAAAAAGACTGGAGGAAAGCACGCATTTTTATTGTTCTGTTATCCATTTCCCGTGAAACTAAAACCAGCTCAGCAGAAGTTTCTCGATACAAGTGAGCGGTCGTTTACAACTACAGAAGGGAAGAAGATAGCTGTGTATACTTGGGGCAGTGGTCCGAAGACTATCCTATGTCTTCACGGTTGGCAGAGTCAAACCTACCGTTGGAAAAAATACATAGAATCGTTTGATCAACAGAAATATACTATCATCTCTGTTGATGCACCCGCTCACGGTAATTCAGATGGCAAAATATTCAATGTGCCTATGTACGCCAAGCTTATCGAAAAATTGCTGGCTATTCATAAGGCTGATTATATATTATCTCATAGCCTAGGAGCCTTTGCCACTATGTGCTTGTTTTACGAAAAACCAGAAACAAGTATATCTAAAATAGCGATGCTAGGCACACCAGGAGAAGCCATAGATTTCGTAGATGAGTATGCTCGCGTACTAAAAACTAGCCCTAGAGTGAAAAGAAATCTACATGCCTATTTTGAGGAATACGCTGGGGTGAAAGCTAGTTATTACTCTACCGTAAGATTTGCCCCTTTGCAGTCAGCAGAGTCTCTCATAATACACGATACAGAAGATAAGGAGGCTCCATATCACTATGCGAAAAAAATTCATGAACTTTGGCCTAATTCTAGAATGATGACCACCTCAGGGTTAGGTCATAAGCTTAGAGACATTAGTGTGGTAAATGAGGTGGTGGCATTCTTCGACTAGAATGTATTTGTGATAAAGAGACTTGACTTAGCTGATCAAACATTTGCTTTTGGAGCTCTTCACGGAGCATTGGCAGGCTTGTTTTATGGAGCTACGGCTATAGGTACTCACTATCTGGATCAAAAGAAATCTCTTAATCTATTTCTAATCGATGCATCTTACGAGTTGCTTTATTAGCACTATTTGGCGGAATAATGGCTGTTTTACATTTAGGATAATAGCCAACTAAAGAAAATTAGAAGGTCAAGTGTTAAAAGTACTTGGCCTTTTTTTTGTGTTTATCAGGTATCCTAGGAGATGGTTGGTGGAATGAAATTCCGATTATTTCCCTAACATTGACCCTATGAAAAAAATGGCACTGCATTGGCAGGTTATTATAGCTTTGGTTTTGGGTGTTGTCTATTCAGTAGTGGCAGTGAAATATGCATCGGCTTTTGACTGGGTCACATTTACTGCAGACTATATAGCTCCGTTTGGAGAAATATTTGTAAGGGTATTAAAACTCATAGCCGTTCCTATGGTACTTTTCTCTATTATAGCAGGAATAGGAAGTCTTAAAAACATCAAGCAACTTGGTAGAGTAGGAGTGAAGACTCTATTGATTTATGTAGGCACTACAATGAGTGCTATACTCATAGGCCTTTTACTGGTAAATCTAATCAAGCCAGGAACTTTTCCATCTGATGAATCGCGAATAGAAAAGCGTATTGAGTACGAACTATGGCTCTCTGAAACTCCAGCAGCACCTAGACTAGACGAGGTGAGTTTTTTAACAGACCCACAATACGCAGACCAGGTAGAGCAGGTGAGAGAGAGAATGGCTATGACTCCTATAGACCCAGAGACTCAGGATAAACTAGAGAAAGCAGCAAAGGAAAAATCTAAAGGTCCATTGGCTAAGTTAGTGGATATTTTCCCACAAAATATTTTTTACGCTATATCCAATGAAGAGGGGAGCTCTAACATGCTTCAAGTGATATTTTTTGCCATATTTTTTGGTGTAGTTTTAGTCAAGTTGCCTAAGAAGCATGGTAAACCAGTGCGTAAATTAGTCAATGGTTTGAATGAGGTATTCATCTCCATGATCAATGCAGTAATAAGTGTTATGCCCGTTTTTGTTTTTGCACTAATGGCAGGAAGCTTAGTGAAATCGGCTGGAGATAATATGGATAAACTGCTAGAGCAGCTTTCATTTCTCGGTCATTACTCTTGGGTATTAGTGGTTGCGTTGATATTAGTCGCTTTTGTGTACTACCCTTTACTTATTCATTTATTCGCAAAACGTATTACAGTTAAGCAGTTTCTAAAAGGGATAAGGCAAGCACAAATCACAGCTTTTAGCACCAGTAGTAGTATGGCTACCTTGCCTGTGACTATGGAGTGTGTTAATGATAATCTGAAAGTTTCTAAACCAATATCTAGTTTTGTATTGCCCATAGGAGCTACTGTAAATATGGATGGAACCAGTACCTACCAAGCCGTGGCGGTAGTTGCTATGGCTCAGTTTCATATGATAGATTTAGATTTTACACAGCAGATGGTCATAGTTTTAACGGCTACTCTTGCTAGCATAGGAGCTGCGGCAGTACCTAGTGCCGGGTTAGTGCTCATGATTGTGGTTCTAGAAAGTGTAGGTCTTAATCCTGCATGGATAGCCATTATTTTGCCTGTAGACAGAATATTAGATATGTGCCGTACGGTAGTAAATGTTACAGGAGATGCTACTGTTGCTTCTATTATTCAAAGTTCAGAAAACATAGAAGACGAGAATTTAAATCAGAATACAATATAAGAATTGGAATAAAACCTTACTTTAAAATGGCTTATTTACTAAAAGATATTCAGTCAAGAAAGGTTCTCTTTGCATAAGATAAACTAAATGAAAAACATATTATTCGCAGTTATTGCCATTACATTCTCACTTATTTCGAATGCCCAGTGTGGCACAGATGAGTATAATCATCTGTTGGTAGCAGACAAATTACTTCCTGGTGAAGACTTTGCAGATTACTTAGAGAGAACAAGGGACTTCGAGTTTGAGGAGTCTTATGATACTAAGACTAAAAAAGCTATTAGAACTATTCCTGTAGTATTCCATGTGGTACATGCGTATGGAGCAGAGAATGTTTCCAAGGAGCAAATAGAAGATCAAATGAGAATTATTAATGAAGATTTTCAACGTACAAATGCAGATGCAGCTAACACTCGATCGGTATTTCAAAGTAGAGCTGCCAATTTTGAGATAGCATTTAAACTAGCTAGAATTGCTCCTGACGGGTCTTGTACAGAAGGTATTACACGTACGTATGATCCCGTGAATACAATAGAGGACTATACTAGCTCAAACAGTGAAGTGAAAACTGCTGTACCTATTTGGGATCGCAGTAAGTATCTCAATGTATGGATAGTAACGGAAATACTTAGTGATGGGGAAGGCACTATTTTAGGGTATGCTCAGCTCCCTGGCCAGGGAGCTTCTACAGATGGTGTAGTGATGATACATAATAGAGTAGGCACTATTGGCTCTGCAAATGCAGGAGACGGTGGGCGTACACTAACACACGAGATTGGACATTGGTTAGGATTATATCACCCATTTCAAGGAGGATGTTCTACAAACAATAATCGGACAGACAGGGTAGATGATACTCCACCAGTGGCTGAGCCTTCTTATGGTTGCACTGCTGCTCAAAATCCAAATACGTGTAGTAATGACTTTCCAGACGAAATAGATAATGTAGAAAACTTCATGGACTATGCGAATGGAGGATGTATGAATATGTTTACCAATGGACAGTTAAATAGGGTAGAAGGTTATTTATCAAGCTCTGCTGGCAGAGCCACTAATATATCTGCAGCTACACATACTGCTACAGGTATTAATACCAATCCTTCTTGTGGTCCCATTGCTGATTTTTGGTATAGTTCTGATAAAACTACAATATGTGCAGGAGGCACAGTCGATTTTACAGATTTAAGTTATAATGGAGATGTAGCGACCAGAACTTGGACCTTTGCAGGTGGTTCGCCCGCTGTATCATCTCAGACTAATCCTACTGTAACCTACAATGAAGTAGGAGTATATCGAGTAGAATTAGAAGTATCTAACGATGAAGGAACAGATAAAATATCTAGAGATTTTTATGTTACTGTAATACCAAGTGTCTCTTCAATTAAAGCTCCAAATGGGGAAGATTTTGCGGCTTCTAATGCATTGAATGGATGGGAAGTAGCACAATTAGATGCCGAAGGATATGGCTGGAAACTTAACACTAGTACAGGGTACTCTGGGGATGAGTGTTTAGAGATGGTTATAGACCAAAACACACCTGCCGGCTTACCTTTTGTGGCGACTATGCCTCCTGTGGATATGACAACTTACGATGGAGATAAAAGACTTTATTTTAAATATGCATATGCTGCTAGAGCAACAGGAACTACGGACCTTCTACTTGTATTTGTATCTGATGACTGTGGTGAAAAATGGAAAAACCTAAGAGCCTATACAGCATCACGTCTTATAACTCATGATATTTCGCCTGATTGGGCACCTACTAGTGCCACAGACTGGGGTACTGGAGACTTAGATTTAACAGATTATGCAGATGTTACCAATTTATATGTTCGCTTTGATGTGAGGAGTCAAGGTGGAAATTCAATCTTCATTGATGATATAAATATAGGGTCATACCCGCTGTCTGTTCCTTATTATGAGAATGACATAAATCTATCCCTTATACCTAACCCGGCGGGGAACAAAGTGACATTGAAATTTGCCCAAAAAATAAAAGGTGGTCAAGTTTCCATTGTTGATATGGCAGGTAGATTACTTTTGCAGCAAAATTTAGACCCTTTTAGTCAGTCTATTAATACTTCAGAACTTACCGATGGGGTATATTCGGTAGTAGTGGAAGCAGACGGAAAAAGGTGGGCTAAAAAACTGATAATTAGCAAATAATGTCCAAAAACCTAGTAATAGTTGAGTCACCAGCCAAAGCCAAAACAATAGAAAAATATCTCGGTAAAGAATATACCGTTATGTCTAGTTTTGGGCATATAAGAGATCTAGCCAAGGGAGATGGTGCCATAGACCTTGAAAAAGGTTACCTACCTAATTACATCATATCCCCAGATAAAAAGAAGATAGTTGCAGATTTAAAAAAGCAAGCTAAATCTGCAGAGATGGTCTGGTTAGCATCGGACGAGGATCGCGAAGGAGAAGCTATATCTTGGCACCTTTCTGAGGTGCTCGGGCTCAAGCCTAGCAATACCAAACGCATTGTTTTTCACGAGATTACGAAGACCGCTATTTTAAATGCAATAGAAAATCCAAGAGACATAGATGTAAACTTGGTAAACGCACAGCAAGCTAGACGTGTGCTAGATAGATTGGTAGGTTTTCAGCTTTCTCCTGTGCTATGGAGAAAAGTAAAACCAAGCCTTAGTGCAGGTAGAGTGCAAAGTGTCGCAGTAAGATTAATAGTAGAGCGAGAAAAAGAAATAAATGCCTTCCAAACTTCATCTTCTTTTAAAATACAAGGTGACTTTTTAGCATCTAAAAAAAGTATAGTAGCCGATCTAGCCAAAAGACCAGAAACAGCAGAAGAAGCAAATGCGTTTTTAACGAGCTGTAAAGGAGCTACATTCCAAGTAGGAGATATAAAAATAGCTCCAGGTAAAAGAAAGCCTGCTGCTCCATTTACTACATCTACGCTTCAGCAAGAAGCAAGTAGAAAATTAGGATACAATGTCTCTAAAACAATGATGCTTGCACAGCGTCTATATGAGAACGGACATATTACCTATATGAGAACAGATTCTGTAAATTTATCAGAGTTCGCTCTTGCAAGTGCCAAAACTACCATAGAGAAAGATTACGGACAAGAATACAGCCACACACGTAAGTATACTACGAAAAACAATAGTGCTCAGGAAGCTCACGAGGCTATACGACCTACAGATTTCAATGTGAGTAGTGCTGGTGCAGATGATGGTCAGGAGCGTTTGTATCAATTGATATGGAAGCGTTCTATCGCTTCTCAAATGAGTGATGCAGAATTAGAGCGTACTACCATAGAATTAAAAAACGATAAGAATAAGGACGTTTTCAAAGCAAAAGGAGAGGTTATAAAGTTTGACGGATTCTTAAAGGTGTACCTAGAAGGTACAGATGATGAGGATGATGATGAACAAAGTGGATTGCTACCCAAGGTTACTATAGGCGAAATACTGGAAGCAAATGAAATAAAAGCAACTCAGAGATATACCAGACCACCGGCTAGATATACTGAGGCTAGTTTAGTAAAACGACTAGAAGAGCTAGGTATAGGCAGACCGAGTACGTACGCACCTACTATTAGCACAGTGCAAAAAAGAGGGTACGTAGTAAAGGATGAGATAGAAGGAAAGACCAGAGAATATCAACTACTGACTCTCGCAGGGGATCAAGTAGAACATGTCACTCTAACAGAAAACTACGGTGCAGATAGAAATAAAATGCATCCTAGTGATATAGGAAAAGTAGTTACAGATTTTTTAGTAGAGCACTTTGCTGATATTATGGATTATGGTTTTACCGCATCTGTAGAAAAGGAATTTGATGAGATTGCTAATGGATTGGTAAATTGGTCTAAAATGATAGACGACTTCTACAAGCCTTTTAGCAAAGAAGTAGAGAAAACCTTAGAAACTGCAGAAAGAGCAACAGGGGAAAGAGCCTTGGGTAATGATCCTAAGACAGGCAAACCTATTATAGCTCGCATCGGTAGATTTGGACCTATGGTGCAAATAGGAGAGCAAGATGATGAAGAAAAACCTCGCTTTGCTAGTTTATCCAAAGGGCAGAATATAGATAGTATTACATTAGACGAGGCGTTAGATTTATTCAAAATGCCGCGAGTTTTAGGTGAGTATGAGGAGAAGCCAGTGAAAGCCAATATTGGTCGTTTTGGTCCTTATGTACAGCACGTAAAATTATTTGTATCTATTCCTAAGGAAGAAGATGTGATGGAAATAGAGCTAGCTAGAGCAATAGAACTTATCATAGCTAAACGTAAAGCGGATGCTGAGCGACTTATTAAGAAATTTGAAGAAGATCCAGATACACAAATACTCAACGGTAGATGGGGTCCATTTATAAAATCAGGTAAGAAAAATTTCAAACTGCCGAAGGATTTAGAAGATCCATCTAAACTGACTTTAGAGGAAGTGATGCACATTATGGAGAATCAGCCTGCAAAAGGAAGGAAAGCTCCAGCAAAAAAGGCTCCGGCTAAGAAATCTGCAGCCAAGAAAAAGTAGCGTTAAGGCTACTTTTTGCTGTACTTCTAAACTAGGTTGTTTTGCATATTCATTGCAAGAAGACACCCACGTTTATAACTTAAAGCCCAAACGATTTTGGTTTTAAATTGGTTATCTATCTTTGATAGATACTAAGATGATCGACGAAAAAGAACTGCAATCTATGCTCTATCTACTAGATGACTCTGATGAGCGTATAGTGGAGCAGATAGAAACTAAAATTCTATCTTTAGGCTTGGATGTGGTCCCTATTTTGGAAAGGCAATGGCCTATAGAAGAGAGCACTACACGCCAAGAGCGTATGATAGAGCTTATCAAAATAATCAATCAGAATACCCTGGTCAATAGTTTAGAAAAATGGCAAGATACAGAGGAGCAAGATCTAATGGATGGCTTGCTTATTATCAATAAAATAGCTAATCCAAACGTAGACCGTAAGGCAATAGATAATATGCTGGACAAGATAAAACTGGATGCTTGGCTAGAGATGAATTATGATCTTACCTCTTTCGAAAAGGTGAAAATTCTGAATCATATTATATTTGATGTACATGGTTTTAAGGGCGATACGGAAAATTATCATCACAGTAGAAATTCATTTTTAGGTTCCGTACTAGAACGAAAAATTGGGAACCCAGTATCTTTAGCTATCATTTATTCTTTAGTAGCTCAGCGTCTGAATATTCCTATATATGGAGTAAATCTGCCACAGCATTTTATTCTAGGATATGTGAGAGATTTTGATTTTGGTCCATTGCTACGTTTCAATGATGAGCCAGACTTACCGGGAACTGCTGGCAGCGATATTTTGTTTTATATCAATCCTTTCAATAACGGATTAATATTTAATCATGATAATATTCATAAATTCCTAACTCAATTAAAATTGGAGCCCAAACAAGATTATTTCAAAGTTTGTACCAATAAGGATATTTTATTAAGGGTACTTACAAATCTGGAAGTATCATTCTCCAAAGAAAAGAAACAACACAAGCTTGAGCAAGTAGTTCAGCTACTACGGGTTTTGAAAACTGTAACTTAAGGTTTGATTCGTAGGGTGTAGCCAATGTGGTCCTGAGAAATAAAAATTGAATAGGCAAGCAAGGCTAAACAGAAGAGTGTGTAAGAGTGGCAACCGGCCGTAAAAAGAGTCGGTATACCCACCGTTTCTTACCACCCCAATATCTTAGCAAATACGAGAGGAGCTACTATTGTAGCATCACTTTCTATAATATATTTTGGAGTATCTACAGCTAACTTACCCCACGTAATTTTTTCATTGGGCACAGCTCCAGAGTACGATCCATAGCTGGTAGTACTGTCACTTATTTGGCAGAAATAGCTCCAAAGCGGAGTGCTTCTTTCTAGATCTTGTTCTAGCATAGGCACTACGCATATCGGAAAATCTCCTGCTATGCCACCACCTATTTGGAAGAATCCAAGTCCTTTATCTTTCGTGAAGTCTGTATACCAATCTGCTAAGAATGTCATGTACTCTATTCCACTTTTCACAGTGCTAGGTTTTAGTTTGCCTAGTATGCAATTTCCTGCAAAGATGTTGCCTATTGTACTATCTTCCCATCCTGGAACCACCATGGGTAGATTTTTTTCTGCTGCGGCCAGGAGCCAGCTATCTTTTGGGTCTATCTGGTAGTGCTCTTCTAAGCAGCCATCTAGGAGCATTTGGTACATGTACTCATGAGGCAGAAAACGCTCACCTTTAGCCTCAGCCTCTTTCCAAAATTGTTCTATATTGCCTTGTAGTCTCCTAAAAGCTTCTTCCTCTGGGATACACGTATCTGTAACTCTATTGAGGCGTCTATCTAATAAATCTTGCTCTTGCTTAGGTGTAAGATCTCTGTAATTTGGAATACGCTCGTAGTGGTCATGTGCTACTAGGTTCATTACATCTTCTTCTAGATTAGCCCCAGTGCAACTTATTATATGCACCTTGTCTTGGCGTATCATTTCAGCAAGTATTTTTCCCATCTCAGCAGTACTCATAGCACCTGCCAGGGTAATCATCATTTTGTTTCCTTTGGCGAGTTGAGCATTGTACTCATCTGCGGCGTCTACCAATGCCGCTGCGTTAAAATGTAAGAAATACTTATCTATGAAATCACTTATTGGTTTACTCATCTTCTTATTCTAATAATTGTGTTACTTAATACCCGAGTATTTTCATCATACTCTCTACGTTTTGTTCTTCTGCAAATAGCTCATCTATTATGTTGCCTTCTGCATCTTTGTACAGTAAAATTTTCTTCGGACTAGGAATCAGACAGTGCTTTATTCCTCCTTGGCCACTTAGGCTCTCCTGATAGGCTCCGGTATTAAAAAATCCGATGTACAAAGGTTCTTCCTCGTCATCATTTACCGTTGGCAGATAGATGGCATTTACGTGCTGCTCACTATTATAGTAGTCGTCACTATCACAAGTTAGGCCACCTAGCAACACTCGCTCGTAGCTTTCGTTCCATTTATTTAGAGGCAGTAAAATAAATCGTTCACTTATAGCCCAAGCGTCGGGTAGTGTAGTCATAAATGAGCCGTCTATCATATTCCACCGTTCTCTATCGTTTTGTCTTTTTTGGTGAATTATTTTATAGACTGTTCCGCCACTTTCACCAACGGTGTAGCTGCCAAATTCAGTAAAAAGATGTGGCTCTCTTACGTTTTTTTCAGTACACTCTTGTTTTATTTGACCTACTATTTCTCTAATCATATAGGCATAGTCGTAGCTAAAGGTTAAGCTCCGTTTGATTGGGAATCCGCCACCTATGTTCAGTGAATCTACCGTGTCACAGACTACTTTTAGTTTCGCGTATACATTTAAGCATTTACGAAGCTCATTCCAGTAGTATGCGGTATCACGTATGCCTGTATTGATAAAGAAGTGAAGCATTTTAAGCTCCATATTAGGCTCATTTTTGATAAGATCTTCATAGAATGGTACAATGTATTTATACCCTATTCCTAATCTAGAGGTATAAAACTCAAATTTAGGTTCCTCTTCTGCAGCTATGCGTATGCCAAGGTTTATCTTTTTCTCTGTACGTCCTTTTAGTAAATGAAACTCACGTGTATTGTCCAGTACCACGTGCAGATTATCAAATCCCATTTCTATGAGTTCGATTATTTTATCAATGTATAAATCTGTTTTAAATCCATTACAAATGATATATCTATCCTTAGGTAGTAGCCCTTCGCTATGCAGTTTTTTTATAAGATCTAGATCAAATGCAGAAGAGGTTTCGAGGTGTATGTCATTCTTTAAACCTTCTTCTATAACATACTTATAGTGAGAACTTTTAGTGCAGTAGCAATAGTTGTATGTGCCATTGTAGTTATGCTCTGCAAATGCATCTGCAAACCAGAACTTGGCTTTCTGAATATTCTCAGAAATTTTGGGTAAATAGCTGAAGCGAAAAGGTGTACCGTACTTTTTTGCTAAGTCCATCAGAGGAATATCTCTGTACTGGAGTTCACCTTCTGTATTGGTATGAAACTCCTCAGTAGGGAAGTTAAATGTTTGGTCTATTAGGTCTGAATATTTGTTTTTCAATGTAGTGTGTAATGCGGTACAAATTAAAAGATAAAATGCAGTAAATATTCTTGATTTTTAATTGAAACTATAAAGAGGATAAACCTGTTACACAGAGGTACTATTCATAGTCTACTTATGACTGTTTTAAGTACCTTTGCAAACTTCAAATAATTTCAATTATCAACGAGCAAGATACCATAAAAATAATAGGTGCTAGAGAGCACAATCTTAAGAATATAGATCTTGAAATACCAAGACATAAGCTCGTGGTATTCACTGGCTTAAGTGGTAGCGGAAAGTCTAGTCTTGCGTTTGACACTCTTTTTGCCGAAGGCCAAAGAAGATACATGGATACCTTCTCAGCATATGCACGCCAATTCGTAGGAGATATGAAGCGGCCAGATGTAGATAAAATAGAAGGTCTAAGTCCTGTAATAGCCATAGAGCAAAAGACAGTAAGTAAAAATCCTAGAAGTACCGTGGGTACTATCACAGAAGTATATGATTTTCTGAGACTACTCTTTGCTAGAGCGGGAGATGCGTACTCATATTTGAGTGGCAATAAGATGAAAAGCTATACTGAGCAAGAGATTATCGACTCGGTAAATGATAAATTTAGTCTACAAAAGATGGTGATTCTAGCACCGCTGGTCAAGGGTAGAAAGGGACATTATAGAGAGCTTTTTGAGCAGTACAGAAAGCGTGGGTATACCAAAGTATGGGTAGATGGCAAACTAATGGATATAGAGCCAGGAATGCAGCTAGACCGTTACAAGATACACGACATTGACCTAGTAATAGACCGCATAACGCCTGAAGATGCAGGTAGTTTGCGAGTGACAGACTCTATACGCTCAGCCATAAAAATGGGAAAAGGGGTAGTGAGTATTCTTAATCCAGAGACCAAAGAGCTTACTCATTTTAGTAAATATCTGATGGATGTAGAGACTGGATTATCTTATAATGAACCACAACCTAATCTCTTCTCTTTTAACTCACCCTATGGTGCATGCCCTACCTGTGATGGACTTGGGACTAGCTCGGATATTTTACA
>Ga0115006_10000187_pt1 | contig 32191 bp, 25 predicted proteins | sample ArcOceMetagenome_3_FD_88943 | JGI IMG/M metagenome (GOLD analysis project Ga0115006, IMG submission 88943) | Marine eukaryotic phytoplankton communities from Arctic Ocean - Arctic Ocean- Svalbard ARC20M Metagenome | ecosystem: Environmental > Aquatic > Marine > Oceanic | place: Arctic Ocean...
ACTAATACTAGTCTTTAAGTTGATATCATTGGTTTTAGAGTGGCTTGATTTAAATTCACTTAGCTTTTCATTTCGTTGTATAATCTATAGTAACTCGATTGATTTTATAAAAGAGAATGTATGTCTTTACAAGTCCCCTGCCCACAATGTGACAAATTAGTTATCTGGTCTGCTTCTAGCCAGTTTAGGCCTTTTTGTAGTAAACGTTGTCAGCTTATTGACCTAGGCGATTGGGCTGCTGAAAATCATAAAATTAGCCAAAAAGCACCTGTTGATACGGTTTTATCAGAAGAAATACTCGATGCGATGGAAGATGAGTTTTTACAACATAATAAATTCTTTGTTGAACCAGAATAACTCAATCTTAATGTTGCGTTTTTTCAAGTAACTTTTCAATAATAGCTTGGTTAGCCTCTGGAAAGTCTAGTTCGACCAATTGTGCTAATGAACACCAAACTTCACCTTGGCCTTCTTGCGCACAGGGCTCTCCCAAAAAGTTATCAACAATAAATATATTAAGGTGAACACGTTTGCTGGTTGTAGTACCTTTATAAAGATGGTCTATCTGCATAAAAGGCTGACAAGTTAATACTTAATTGCCACTTCTTCTTTTAGCTCTCTAGCTAGCGCTTGAGTGACCGTTTCATCAGCTTCCACTTTACCACCAGGGAATTCCCATTTACCGCCTTGATGTACGTCCTCAGGACGTTTAGTTAAGAAGTATTCAATGCTATTATCTTGTTTTTTTCTTTGAATAATAGCAACGGCGACTTGGACTGGGTTATTCATTATTTGCTCCATCAAAAATGCCAGTCAATTGACTGGCATTTAAATATCAATGCAATGTAACGAGACATTACTTCGTAGTAATTTGTTTAAGCTAACTTGCCGTGACAATGCTTATATTTTTTACCCGAGCCACAAGGACATAATTCATTTCTACCAACCCGTGGCACTTGATTTTCATCAGTATCGGCCGATGCTGATTGGTGCTTAAAATCTTTGGGTAGCTCTTCTGATTTTCGATGTTGCTCTTCAACTGCTTCAACATCAGATTCAGCACGAATTTGAACTTTTGAAAGAATTCCCACAACATCAAACTTTAAATTATCTAACATGTCAGTGAAGAGTTCGAATGATTCACGTTTAAACTCTTGCTTTGGATTTTTCTGAGCATGGGCACGAAGGCCTATACCTTGACGCAAATGATCCATGGCAGATAAGTGCTCTTTCCAGTGAGAGTCTAAGCTTTGTAACATAACCGCTTTTTCAAATTGTCTTAATACATCACTACCAACAGTGGCCTCTTTGTCGCTATAGGCTTGTTCAAATTCAGTTATAATTTTTTCACGTAAACTTTCTTCATGCAGTTTTTCATCTTCTTCTAACCACTTAGCAATAGTCAATGGCGTGGCGTAATCACCTTTAAGTTGTTCTTCAAGGCCAGATATATCCCACATTTCATCGAGTGATTGTGGTGGAATATGTTGGTCAATAACACCATTTATTACGTCACTTCGAATAGCGCCAACCACTTCTCCAATATCGTCATTATCGAGTAATTCGTTTCGTTGCTCATAAATTACGCCACGTTGATCGTTAGCAACGTCATCATATTCAAGCAACTGCTTACGCATATCAAAATTTCGGCCTTCAACTTTTCGTTGAGCATTTTCAATACTTCTAGTAACCCATGGATGTTCAATCGCTTCGCCATGCTCCATACCCAGCTTACGCATCATGTTAGTAATTCGCTCACCAGCAAATATTCGCATTAGTGAATCTTCCATTGACAAGTAAAAGCGGGTTGAGCCTTCATCACCTTGCCGACCAGAGCGACCGCGAAGTTGATTATCAATTCGTCTTGATTCATGACGTTCTGTGGCCACAATATGTAAACCACCTAAAGATAAAACACGGTCATGATCTATTTTCCATTGTTCTTTAGCTTTAACAATATCTTCATCACTCGGCTTTTTCAACTTAGCAATAATAGCGTCTAAGTTACCACCTAATACAATATCGGTTCCACGACCAGCCATGTTAGTTGCAATAGTTACTGCACTTTCTTTACCAGCATCAGCAACAATTTCAGCTTCTTGTTGATGAAATTTAGCATTTAGGACTTTATGTTTAATTTTTTTCTTTTTCAAAAAATCAGATAAAAACTCAGAGGTTTCAATGGCAATAGTACCTACTAATACCGGCTGACCTCGTTTAACACAATCTTGAATATCCGCTAATATCGCTTCAAACTTCTCTTCTGTTGTCAGATAAATTAAATCAGCTAAATCCTTACGTACCATAGGTTGGTTCGTTGGAACAATAACTGTTTCTAAGCCGTATATATGATTAAACTCAAATGCTTCGGTATCTGCTGTACCTGTCATTCCTGAGAGTTTCTCATATATTCTAAAATAGTTTTGAAAGGTTATGGAGGCCAGTGTTTGGTTTTCATTTTGAATGTTTACACCTTCTTTAGCTTCAACCGCTTGGTGTAAACCTTCAGACCAACGACGCCCTTCCATTGTTCGCCCCGTATGTTCATCAACAATAACTATTTCGCCCTCTTTAACGATATAGTCAACATCTTTTTGAAACAGTTTGTGGGCGCGAAGCGCTGCCATTATGTGGTGTAACAAGGTAATATTTGCCGCTGAGAACAAGGTATCACCAGCGGTTAATAGTTCTTTTCCAACCATGATTTCTTCAATATGAATTTGGCCACGCTCAGTTAAGTAAACCTGCTTGGCTTTCTCGTCGACAGTAAAATCACCTGTACTTTCTTCACCTTCTTTATCTTCTTCATCTTGTAATTCAAGCGAGGGGACAATGGTATTAATTGTTTTATAAAGAACGGAACTGTCTTCAGCTTGACCAGATATAATCAGTGGTGTTCTAGCTTCGTCAATTAATATTGAGTCAACTTCATCGATAATAGCAAAGTGGAGTGGTTTTTGAGATCGCTCTTGTGGCGAAAATACCATATTATCGCGTAAATAATCGAAACCAAATTCGTTATTGGTACCATAAGTAATATCAGCTTGATAAGCATTTTGCTTATCTTGAGGGGCCATACCAGCAACATTACAGCCGACGGTTAAGCCAAGAAATTCAAATAACGGCCTACTCCAATCAGCATCTCGCGTTGCTAGATAGTCATTAACGGTAATGACATGAACACCTTTACCTGTAAGGGCGTTCAAATATGACGGTAAAGTAGCGGTTAAGGTTTTACCTTCACCGGTACGCATTTCGGCAATTTTACCTTGATTTAGCACCATACCACCTAACATTTGCACGTCAAAGTGGCGCATACCAAATACACGTTTACTGCCTTCTCTAACAACAGCAAAAGCTTCTGGTAACAATTGTTCTATTGATTCACCTTGGCTAAACCGTTCTTTAAATTCAACCGTTTTGGCTTTCAGTTCGTCATCACTCAATGCCTCTAATACTGGTTCAAGTGCATTTATCTTAGTGACTTCTTTGCTCATTTGTTTAAGTAATCTATCGTTACGACTACCAAACACTTTTGTTAACAAATTTCCAAACATCTTATATAAACCATTAATTGCGAATGATGAGTGATTAAAACACTCACTTTTTGTGAATTTAGTATGATAACCGTAATAATTATATTCGGTTATTTCCCTTTACGATAAACAAATTTAATTGGGTTAATTTGCTTATTATTTCGTAAGATTTCATAATGAACATGTGGCCCTGTTGAACGCCCTGTACTGCCCATACGAGCTATATTTTGGCCTTTATCAACTACGTCACCAATATTAACAAGAATATCTTTATTATGACCATAACGTGTCTTAAGCCCTTCACCGTGATTTATCTCAACTAATTGGCCATAACCAAATCGCTTACCTGCCCACGTTACAACCCCTGATGCAGTTGCGATTACAGGACTATTTTCTTTACCAGCGAAATCAACACCTTTATGAAGCGTAGGCTTGCCACTAAAGGGATCATTACGTATGCCATAGTAAGACGATAACCACCCTTTGGTAATTGGCCGACCTGATAAGTAGCTAGTGTTTTGTATATGGTGACCAAAGGTAACAGATTCAAGCATTTGTAACTGCTTTTCTTCATAATTTATTTTATTTTCAAATAGATTAATGTCGATTAACAACTCATCTAGTGTTTTATTACTAACAGGGGAAACTGATGAACTGGGTCCTCCTGTCGCAGGAGGTTGGCTAAAATTAAATTCTTTTTCAGGAATATTAGCATCATCAGCCAAACGATTACCTAAGGCATTTAATCTTAACACTTGGCTTTGTAGCTCAGCTAACTTTGCCGTTAGTGCGATAACTTCTTCTGCTTTTACTTTCGAAGATGGCAGTTCAAGTTTTGATAGTAACTGATATGGTGGGTGTTGAGGTTCAACTTTATTACTTATAATTAAGTGAACAAGTAGGCCGGAAAGGCCAGCAAAAACAATAATTGCTGATAACCAGTGTAATTTCGCTAGTTGCATTGAAAATCTAACGTTTTTTCCGCGGTATAGTAATGTTAAACTCATAGGACTCTTTTTCAGTTAATAATCTCAGCATACTCTTTTGCTGAATATTGGTATAAACATGGCTAGAAAATCAAAAGTCCCTATTAATATGTCTACGTTATTGCAATCAAAGACTGGCACTTTGGCACATATTCAAACAAAAACCAACTGTTTGACAATTTTGGCTAATATTGTGCGTGATATTTGCCCTGATCTTCTTGAAGATACTTGGCATATCGCTAACTGCCGTTCGCAAACGCTGATCATCGAGGTAAAATCTCCCGTTTGGGGACAAAGACTACAGTTTGAGCGTAATAAAATTTGTACGGCATTAATTGAGCAAACAAAAGGAGAATTTAATCGTATAGAAATAAAAGTAAATCCGCAAGGTTTTCAAAAAGCAAGACATCAGCTAACAGAAGAATTACGTGCCGAGTTAGAGCAAAAATCTATTACTGTTAAGTCTAACAATCATGATGCCGTTAATAAGAAAATATCTAAACAATTTTTGTTGTTGGCTAAAAATGCACCTAAAGGCTTAAAAGAAAAATTAGAGAAGTTAGCCAAAGTTGCTGGTAATAAGTGATTAAAATACTGTAGCGCTTACTTCTTGGTATTCAATCGGAGCGACTTTATCGTCTTCATAGGTTACCCATTCCCAAGCATCTGTTTGCTTAAAAACTTCTCTTAGTAACATATTGTTCAAACCATGGCCTGATTTAAAGGCATTTAATTCACCCAATATGCTAGCGCTACCCATATAGAGGTCACCAATAGCATCTAAAATTTTATGCTTTACAAATTCGTCATCGTATCGTAACTCACCTTTGTTTAGCATGCGGTAATTATCAAGTACAATGGCATTTTCTAAACTGCCTCCGAGCGCTAAGTTATGCGAACGAAGGAACTCAATATCTTTCATAAAACCAAACGTTCGAGCTCGACTAATTTCTTTAATAAAAGAACAACTTGAAAAGTCCATACTCATGGTTTGACAAGTTTTTTCAATGACAGGGTGTGAAAAATCAATTGAAAAATTTACTCTAAAACCTTCATAAGGTAATAATTCTGCCCACTTATCATCTTCTTCCACACGAATAGGCTTTTTAATTCGTAAAAAACGTTTCGCGGCATTGAGTGTTTCAATACCGACAGACTGAATGAGATAAACGAAAGGTAATGCACTGCCGTCCATGATTGGGATCTCGGGAGCGTCTACATCAATAATTAGGTTATCAATTCCTAAACCAGCGACGGCAGAAAGTAAATGCTCGACAGTCGATACCTTAACTTGATCAGCATTAACTAAACATGTACAGAGTGTTGTTTCGCCGACAGCTTCGGGCGTAGCTTTAATATCAACGACAGGATCAAGATCAATACGACGAAAAACAATACCGGTGTTTGCCGGAGCAGGTCGGAGAGTAACCTGTACCTTTTCACCTTTATGCAGTCCAACACCAACGGTTGAAACACTTGTCTTCAATGTACGTTGCTTAATCATTTTGGCCTCACTCACTTAAATAGATTTAGAACAATAATGTTCGCAGTACGGTTAAAAAAAACTTAACGATCACCTAATATGTAGCCCTGTTAACGCTAATATCGACGATTTAGCTACCTGAAAAATATGACTTCGTTGAAGTAAAAATGGCATAGCTCTTTTAACGGTCGCGTAATATAGCAAATTATTCGAATTAAATCAAAAAACCATTCATTGCTAGGGTTTCTATAGTTATTTATTACCTGTTCATTAGTCTGCTTGTTTACGTAAAAAGGCAGGAATATCCAAATACGTATCGAGATCTGTTGCTACATTTTTTTGTACATTACTATCTGTCATTGCAATACTTTCAACGGCTGTATTTAGTTGTGGCTCTGCTGGTGTATAGTCAGCACCAACAACTCTAGATTCAACTACTGGCATTGGGTTTACTAAGGTTATGTCAGGTTTTGCTTCTGCGCCAATACCTGTAGCAACGACGGTAACGCGAAGTTCGTCGGTCATGTCCATATCAATAACCGCACCAACTACTACCGTTGCATTTTCAGAGGCAAAGGCTTTAACTGCATTACCAACCGTTTCAAATTCATCAATACTGATATCCATACCAGCGGTGATATTAACTAATATACCGCGGGCACCTGCTAAATCAACATCTTCAAGCAATGGGCTTGATATTGCCGCATCTGCTGCTTCTTGTGCTCTATCATCTCCAGAGGCAGTACCAGATCCCATCATAGCAGTACCCATTTCAGACATTACTGTTCGAACATCAGCGAAATCGACATTAATTAATCCTGGGCGTGTTATTAACTCAGCAATTCCTTGAACAGCACCAAGCAATACATTATTGGCCGCTTTAAAAGCATCAAGTAGGCTTGTACCTGGGCCAAGAACTTTTAATAGTTTTTCGTTAGGAATAGTAATAAGTGAATCAACATTTTTAGATAAAAATTCTATACCTTGATCCGCATAGTTCATTCGCTTCTTCCCTTCAAAAGGGAAAGGCTTAGTCACTACAGCAACGGTTAAAATTCCCATTTCCTTAGCAATTTCTGCCACAACTGGTGCTGCACCAGTTCCTGTGCCTCCACCCATTCCAGCGGCAATAAAGATCATATCAGCACCTTGAAGTGCTTGTTTTATTGTTTCTCTATCTTCTTCGGCAGCGCAGCGACCAATTTCAGGATTAGCTCCAGCTCCTAGTCCTTTAGTTACGTCGGCACCCAATTGTAATGTTACGTTAGCAGATGAGTTACGTAATGCTTGAGAATCGGTATTTGCAGTAACAAACTCTACTCCCTCAATCGTTTGCGCAACCATGTGTTCAACAGCATTACCACCTCCACCACCAACACCAATAACTTTGATTATTGCTTCTTCGTTATGATCTTCCATTAATTCAAACATTTTCATCTCCCCGTTTACATAAAATGACTCAATAATTACTCTAATCGTCGTTATGAATTTTTAACGACGACTTATCTATTTAAAACTCACCCTTAAACCACGCCTGTATTCGTGACCAAAAATCACCAACATTTTCTCGTTTATTTTGTTCTGTTTCCAATGCCGATTTAGCCTGCATACCATAGTGTAAAAGACCTACTACAGTCGCATAACTTGGATCATTGATATATTCTTTCAGACCTTGTACGGCCAGTGGACTAGCAACCCGAACAGGCATTTGGAAAATTTCTTCTGCAAATTCTAAAACTCCTTCCATTTTCGCTGTTCCACCAGTTAACACATATCCAGCAGCTATTTGGTCCTCAAGGCCTGACTCTCTGATTTCATCTTGTATTAATTCAAACAATTCTTGATATCTTGGTTCTACCACTTCAGATAATGTATGGCGAGACATTGAACGAGCGGGTCGACCACCAACACTCGGTACATCAATACTTTCTTCCATGCTTACTAATTGCTTTAAAGCGCACGCATATTGTACTTTGATATCTTCGGCATGACTTAAAGGCGTTCTAAATATTTTTGATATGTCACTAGTTACTTGGTTACCAGCTACGGGCACAACGGCTGTATGACGCAATGTTCCACCAGTAAAAACTGATATATCCATAGTACCCGCACCCATGTCGACGACACAGACACCTAACTCTTTTTCATCTTCAGTCAGCACTGCATAACTTGAGGCCAAGGCTGAAAAAATTAATTGATCTGCATTTAAATCACAACGGTCAACACACTTCACTAGATTTTTTGCCATATCATTCGCACAAGTTACAATGTGAACTTTGGCTTCCATGCGCACACCAGACATACCAATAGGACTTTTGATACCATCTTGGCAGTCAATACTGTATTCTTGCGGCAACACATGTAACATTCGTCGTTCTGCTGAAATAGGAACAGAGCGTGCAGTATGAATGACATTATCAACATCTTCCTGAATAACTTCTTTGTCGTTGATGGGCACCATGCCATTTTCATTTTGACAACTAATGTGCTTTCCTGAGATACCTAAATAAATTGAACTGATTTGACAATCAGCCATTAATTCTGCTTCATTAATAGCACGCTGTATTGCCTGTATTACTAGGTTCAAATCATTGACGCCGCCTTTATCCATACCACGTGCTGGTTGGTTACCAACGCCAATAATACTTAATTGGTTATCTGGGGTGATCTCACCTACCGCAACTGATATTTTTGACGTGCCTATATCAAGGCCAACCACTAATTTTCGTTCTAATACTTTAGACATTTAAGTTAAACTCTTAACTGATATTACTGATTTAAAGTGATTGCCGTTGTTTTTTTCTACGTTTTTATTACCAGTAATTTCTGCTACTGATTTCCAACCCACAGCTAGGCCGGTATCATAACGCAAATCGATATAATCAACCGCCTGATTTTTATCTTTTTCTCTAATTTTTTTTGCTTTTAACTCAGCTTTGATTCGTGGGTATAAATCCATGAACCTCTGAACTCTTTTAACACGCTCTTCTCGGCCTAAATTTAAGGTAACCCCATCATTTAACGTTAATTGCCATGAAAATCGTTCACTTAAAATTAATTCGTCAATTTTCAAGGTGTTAAATGCCAACAAGGCATTTAAATCACGATAATTTTTTAATGCCAGTACTTCAGTACCTTCTGGACCAAAAAAACTTGGTAAATAATGAGTAATTCGCTCCATATCAGCTTGAAAAACATGACCCGCTTGATTTACTAAAAATTCACCATTCCACAGAGCTACCGGACTTTGATCAACCACATAAATTTTTAATTCATTTGGCCATCTTTTTCTTACTGCAACCGAGGCTACCCAAGGTAAATTTAGTAATTTACCTTGCACTTCGTTAACATCGACTTGAAAAAAGTTGCCCAAGTCAACTGTATCGACTGCGGCCATAATATCGCTTCGTTTGCTGTATGGCATTTCCCCAGAAATAACGACTGAGGTAACAGGCGCACTTTCTTGGCCAATAAATTGTTGGGTAAGCCACCAACTTATCAACACTAAACTCAGTAACACCACAATAAAAAAAGTTAATCCCAACACAAATGCCACAGGTGACCTTTGTGCAATGAGGTTACTTTCTATACTGTTATTGATTACTTTAGCGTTCATCATAGTAAGATTACTTTTTTACACTCAGTTGTAAAATTTTAGTCACTAGCTCGCTAAAATTTAACCCATGTACCTTCGCGGCTTTCGGTACCAATGATGTTTCAGTCATACCCGGTACTGTATTTATCTCAAGTATTTGCCATTGTTTGTTCTCATTACGCATAAAATCAACTCGGCCCCAACCTGAAGCACCAGTTGCATTAAAGGCCTTAATAGCAAGTGCCTTGATATCACTTTCATCATCATCATTTAAGCCACTTGGACAAAAATATTCGGTACTTTTAGATTGATATTTTGCTTCATAGTCATAAAACTCACGGGGTGTTTTCATATGTATTGTTGGTAAAGCCTCCGTACCAATTACAGCCACAGTATATTCAGGTCCATCGATCCATGCTTCAAGTAATACTTGGTTATCAAAACCAAATGCCTCCAAAAGTGCATTATGTAATTGCTCTTCTGTACTTGCTTGAGCCATACCGATACTTGAACCTTCGTTGGCAGGCTTTACCATTACTCTACCGCCTAAATCTACTAGCATTTTTTTAAGTAATATTGGTTCATAACTTTCTTTATCTGCAACGATAAAGGGTGCGGTAGGTAAACCACAGGCTTTAAATATTTGTTTACTTCGAATCTTATCCATAGATAACGAAGAACCGAGCACATTTGATCCTGTATAAGGAATGTTTAGATATTCGAGTGCCCCTTGCACACAGCCATCTTCTCCACCACGTCCATGTAACGCAATGAAAGCACGATCAATTTTTCTCGATTTAAGTTCATCTAACGTCATGATTTTAGTATCAATTAATTCAACGGTTATACCTGCTCTCTTTAGCCCCTCAGCAACCGCACGGCCAGAATTTAACGACACCTCACGCTCTGCCGAATTACCGCCATAGAGTACCGCCACATTTTCTTGTTGCAGTTGACTCACTGTCACTTCTTTTACTGGATAGGTAGTATTAGACATTACTCCTCCTCCGTTACACTTTCTTGATTAAGCGTATCAAGATGAAGTGATTTATGCTCAGCAAGGTCTCTTGCCACGTTACCAATACTGCCTGCACCCTGTGTAATAACCATGTCGTTATCACGAAGTTGATTTGCTAATAAAGCGGGTAATTTTTGAGTGTCGCTAACATAAATGGGTTCTATTTGCCCTCGTTGGCGTATTGAACGCGCCAAACTTTTACTATCAGCAGAGGCAATATGGGCTTCTCCTGCAGCATAAACATCTAATAAAAATAAACAGTCAACTTCTGATAATACTTCTACGAAATCTTCATAAAGGTCACGCGTTCTTGAATAACGATGTGGTTGAAATATCATCACTAAGCGTTTATCAGGCCAACCCTGCCGCATCGCTCGAATGGTTGCTTTTACCTCACTAGGGTGATGTCCGTAATCATCAACTAATACCATGCTTCCTTGTTGTGTAGTAAAACTGGCTAGTTGTTCAAATCGACGACCTATACCCGCAAACTCGGTTAAGGCTTGGCAAATAGAAGCGTCATCTACCCCTTCATCTCTAGCCACAGCAATACCAGCTAATGCATTCAATACATTGTGCTGCCCTGGTAAGTTAACGCTCACTTCTAATGGTTGGTTGTTTAACGATTCGACAATAAAGTGGCTCACACCTTCATTTTGCTGATAGTTAACTGCTCTTATATCTGCATCTTCTGAAAAACCATAGGTAATAACCTGACGACTGATACGGGGTAGTAACTCACGTACCACAGGATTATCAATACATACCACTGCTAAACCATAAAATGGTAAATTATGGAGAAACTCTATATAAGTATCTTTTAATTTTTCAAAGTCACCTTGGTATGTCTCCATATGATCAGCATCAATATTGGTAATCACCGCAACCATAGGCTGTAGGTGTAAAAATGATGCGTCACTTTCATCAGCTTCTGCTACTAAATAACGACTACTGCCTAACCTTGCATTAGTTCCAGCACTATTGAGTAAACCACCAATAACAAAGGTAGGATCTAGCTCTCCTTGTGCAAATATACTGGCAATTAAGCTAGTTGTTGTGGTCTTTCCATGTGTACCGGCAATAGCTATACCATGACGAAATCGCATAAGTTCTGCTAACATTTCAGCTCGGCGTACGACAGGAATACGTAATTTTTTTGCTGCAATAAGCTCTGGGTTATCACTACGTATTGCGGTAGAAACAACGATAACACTGGCTAGTTCAACATTAGCGGCTTGGTGGCCAATAACCACTGATGCCCCCAAGGAAATTAACCGTTTAACCACCTGGTTTTCACCAATATCAGAGCCTGAAATTTGATAACCTTCATTTAACAATACTTCGGCAATTCCTCCCATGCCAGCACCACCAATACCAACAAAGTGAATACGTTTAACGCGACGCATCTCAGGGTTCTGAGTTGTATTTGCTTGCATATTATTGCTCACTGATGCTATGGGCTTTGTGGTTTGCTTAATCATATTTTCTCTTTTTGGCATTCAAGGTTATTAGTATTAATTCTTACGATTTTCTGGCATAAGTTAGCGACTTGTTGAGTTGCATCAAATGTTGCGGCCTTAAAAGCATTGGTTGCCATATGATTTAACGTTGCAGGATCTGCGAACAACTCCGTCAACGTTGTCGTTAAATTCTTTACGTTCAATTGTGATTGAGGCATTAATTTAGCGGCATTACGCTCAACTAAGTACAAGGCATTTTTTGTTTGATGATCATCAACTGCGTGAGGTAAAGGTATGAAAATAGCTGGTGTTGCCGCCATAGCTACCTCTGATACCGTTAAAGCTCCTGCTCGGCAAATAACGATATCGGCCCACTGGTATGCTGCAGCCATATCATCAATAAATTCAGTGATTTTAACTTGCCCAGCCGCTATCAAAGCTTGATCGTATTGTGCAATGACTTTTTCCTGTTTATTTTTACCCGTTTGATGCCAAATACTATACTCGTTATCGACAGCTATACTGGCATAACACTGGGGAATTATTTCATTTAGTACCTGCGCGCCAAGGCTACCACCAACGACTAATATGTTGTTACTTTTTGCAGTAACTGATGACTTATTACTCTTGTATTTATTTGTTGAAGTAATTGCAGATCGAATTGGATTACCAACTACATGTACTTTGCTTTTATTGTTAAACACATTAGGGAATGCGCAGCATATTTCACAGGCAAAGAATGCTAACAAACGGTTACTTAAACCAGCGGCAGCGTTTTGCTCATGAATAATTAAAGGTATTTTTAACGCCGAGGTTGCTAAACCACCTGGTGCGCTCGCGTAGCCTCCCATTCCTAGTACAACATCAGGATTTACTATTGAGATAATTTTTTTAGCTTGTCGATATGCTTTTAAAAACTTTAAAGGGGCGACAATAAGGCTACGTAATGATTTCCCGCGTAAACCACTAAACGTAATAAATGAAATATCATATCCATATGATGGGACAAGTTTAGCTTCCATACGTTCGGCGGTGCCTAACCAATGAACTTGCCAGCCTCGAGCTTTAAGCTCATCGGCAACAGCGATGCCAGGAAATATATGGCCACCAGTACCACCCGCCATAATTAAAATCATAGGAACTTTAGATGATCTAAGCGTTTGATTACTGTTCATGAATTGCTATCACTTTTATTTAAAATATCGTTAGCTTTGGCAGTTCTTTTAGACGTTGTTGCCTGAATACTTTGTAATCGAATTTCATGATCAATACGGATCAATAATACCATGGCTAACGTCATGATAATCATTGAACTACCACCATAACTAATAAGCGGCATAGTTAACCCTTTAGTTGGGACGATACCAGCACTTGCCCCGATATTCACACCTGCTTGAAAACAAAACCAAATACCAATAGCGTATGCTAAAAAACCCTCAAAGTATTTCTCTTTAGCCAGCGCATAACGTCCTAAAATAAGAGCTTTATAAACTAATGTTATGCTAAGTAATAACACCACGCTAATACCAATAAAGCCAAATTCTTCAGCTAATACAGCCATAACAAAGTCAGTATGTGCCTCAGGTAAATATTCTAATTTTTGAATACTATTACCTAAACCTTGCCCAAGGATCTCGCCTCGCCCATAAGCCATTAAAGATTGAGTTAATTGATAACCACTACCAAAAGGATCTGACCATGGATCTAAGAAACTTGTTACCCGCCGCCAACGATAAGGCTCAAAAATCGCTAACATTGATAATGCAGTAGCACCTACTAATGCCATTGCCATAAACTGCCATAACTTAGCACCCGCTAAAAATAATAATCCAAAAGTAGTCACAAACATGACGACCACTGTACCTAAGTCGGGTTGGCGTAATAGCAAAGCGGCCATGACCCCAAATACAATCAATGGCTTTATAAAGCCTTTAAGGTTTTCCATTACTTGTTCCCGGCGACGAACTAAATAAGCCGATAAATAACAGAAAAAGAATAGTTTAGCTGGCTCTGCAGCTTGTACTGTAATAGGTCCAATAACAATCCACCGTGTTGATCCATTTACTGAACGACCAATAAGCAGTACCGTTATTAATAATAAAATAGCTAAGCCTAATAAGTAACCACTATTTTTATGCCACCAAGCCATAGGAATTTGTAGCGCAATACCGGCAATACCTAAACTCAAAAAGATGTAAACACCATGACGTGTCACAAAATGAAATGGGTTATTAAATAATCTTTCAGCAACAGGTATTGACGAAGAAGCAACCATAATTAACCCAATTGCATACATAGCCATTGTTAGTACTATAAAACTACGATCAAAAGTAATTGTGCCATACTGATTAGAACTAGTCATAAAGCGGTTTATCCACTCAGGCATTGGTGGTGCAGCAACACTACTAAGGGTTTTAGCAATAACCTGTGTCGTTCCTAATGACATTGTTTTTGCTAAAGAGACGGTCTTTTCAATACTCATACAGTCTCCATTCTAGTTACTGCAGCCATAAAAACGTCACCACGTTCTTGATAGTTCTTAAACATATCTAGACTTGCACAAGCAGGTGATAATAAAACCATGTCGCCAGCTTTAGCTATATTTTTTGCGTGAAAAACAGCTTCTTCGAGACTCTTGACTGCAATGCTATTATTGACTAAATCTCCGATTCTAGGGCCATCTTGTCCCAATGTAATAAGCTGTGCAACATCATTATTAAGAGCGATTTTTAATGGCGAAAAATCGCTCCCCTTACCATCTCCACCAGCAATAAGTATTAATCTTTTCCCCTCACTCAAGCTAGATGACAACCCCTTTAAAGCAGCTAGTGTTGCCCCAACATTAGTGGCTTTTGAGTCATTTACCCATTGCACTTTATCGTCACTGTAAACTCGTTGACAACGATGTGCTAAACCACTAAAACCATTTAAATTTTCTATCATATTTGGCAAAGACCAGCCAGCACAGAGGCCTAAAGCTAAAACCGCCATATAATTCAGGTAATTGTGTAAACCAACCAAGGTTAATCCCTCAGTTACTACTAAAGCTTGTTCGCCAAACATTATAGTTTGTTGTTGATTTACAATCGCTAAACCGAAGTGACCTTGTTCAGGTTCATTGGCACCAAAAGACACTATATTTTGCTTAGAAACAGAGCTAATCGTAGCCTTGTCGTCACGATTAATTACCGCCATACTGGCTTGTGTATAGATTTTTTGTTTTAATGCTTTATAACGCTTTAGAGTTTTATGACGGTCTAAATGGTCATCACTTACATTAAGCACTGTTGCAGCGATTGCCTGCATACTTGATAATGTCTCAAGTTGAAAGCTTGATAACTCAACAATAACAACATCAGGAAGTATATAATCGACTTTCTCTGCTTTGATTGGAGTTAAGAGGTTCAATATCGGTTCACCAATATTACCAGCTAGAACACAGTGATAATTGAGTGTATTACCAAGATGATTGAGTAGAGATACTACTGTAGATTTACCATTAGACCCGGTAACAGCTAACATCTTCATTGGTTTATCTAAACTGTTATTAACAAGACAAAATAATTCAATATCACCAATGACTTGACAATTTTTATTAAGGTAGCCAGATATTCCTTCAGCGTCCAGATCAATACCTGGACTGGTAATAACAATATCAGCACTAGCAATAATTTCATATTGCCATTCACCAAAGTGAAATGTGCAATGAGGATAACGTTGCTTATATAGTAGTAATTGCTCTGCATCAATATAAGGCATTTCACGTGAATCATTAACAACAAATGATAAGCTATATTGATGCAAAAAACGCAAACATGACATACCTGTCAACCCTGCGCCAAGCACAATAATTTTTTTATCTTTAAATGCCGTTAACCACGTCATAACTTAATCTACATACCCTTTAAATAAAATAGTTAATTTATCGTAATTTTAAGGTCGCTAAACCAATTAACACTAAGACCAAAGAAATAATCCAAAAGCGCACTATTACTCTGGGCTCTGGCCAGCCTTTTAATTCGTAATGATGATGGATAGGTGCCATTCTGAAAATCCGCTGGCCCCTTAATTTATAAGAGCCAACTTGTAAAATTACTGATAAGGTTTCCATAACAAAAACGCCACCCATAATGAATAAAACTAACTCTTGTCTAACTAAAACAGCAATTACACCAAGTGCTGCACCTAACGCCAATGAACCAACGTCACCCATAAAGACTTGTGCTGGGTAAGTGTTAAACCATAAAAAACCTAATCCTGCGCCAACAATGGCAGTACACACCACAACTAATTCACTGGTAAGCGCAATGTGAGGAATGTGCAGATAACTTGCAAAATTAACATTACCTGTCACGTAGGCAAATAAAGCAAAAGCACCTGCGACCATAATAGTGGGTACTATGGCGAGTCCATCAAGACCATCCGTTAAATTGACTGCATTGGAAGTACCGACAATAACAAAGTAAGTCATTACTACATAAAAAATACCTAATTGAGGAAGTACCTCTTTGACAAACGGAATTAATAACGCGGTTTCATTTGGGCCCTGAGCAATATAAAAAAGAAATATTGCCGTCGTTAAGCCCACAATAGTTTGCCAAAAGTATTTCCAGCGAGCAATTAAGCCATTAGCGTCTTTACGAATAACTTTTCGATAATCATCAACAAAGCCAATAATTCCAAAACTGATAACAACAAATAGCACAACCCAAACATAAACATTACTTAAATCAGCCCATAATAAAACACTTATTACAATAGACAGTAATATCAATATCCCCCCCATCGTGGGTGTACCTGATTTAGACAAATGGCTCTCAGGGCCATCATCTCTTACCGTTTGGCCAATTTGCATTTTTTGTAAATAACGTATTAATTTAGGACCAAAATATAACGAAATAAACAGTGCTGTTAGTGTGCTCACGATGGCACGAAATGTTAAATATGAAAAAACATTAAATCCAGAATAAAATTGGGTTAAAAGCTCACCTAACCATAATAACATTACGCTTTACCTTCTTTATTTAGGTTAATAACCGTTTTCAGGTCTAACTTGGTTACTGGTTCAATATTCATTTCTTTAAACCATGCTATTAACGCTGTTACTACTTTTTCCATATGTGCACTTCGAGAGCCTTTTATTAGAATAGCAATGTCACTTGGCTTATTTTGTAATTCAATATTGAGCATGTTAAGTAAATAAGTCATTAACACCGACCTTTGATTAAAATGTTTACTTTGTTCATTGCTATTAGTGTTTTTAATAAAAACATCACTGGCATTTTGGCTGAGTACTCCCAATGAAAGTAAAGTATTTAACTTCAATTGCTTAGCGAAATCACCTACTTCTTGGTGATAGCGTCGCGCTTCACTACCAAGCTCACCCATATCACCTAAAATAAGTATTTTTCTACCTGGGTAAGATGATAATAACTGGGCAGCAGCCTTGGTTGAATCAAGGTTAGCGTTATAACTATCGTCAATAAGCCTAATGTTACAAGTGGATTTTTTATCGTAATATTGACATAAATTGAGTCGACCTTTTACTGCTTGCATGTTGGCTAAGCCCTGACAAATATTTTCTAGGCTAGCACCAAATTCTAGTGCAATTGCAGCAGCGGCCACGGCATTACATACATTATGTTTACCCGGCACTTTAAGTTCAACACTCACGCTATCAGTAGGCGTATTTAAAACAAAGCTGGCACAGCCATTTTTGTCTAATTGAATATCGGTACTATAACAACTCGCTTTATTTAAACAGGAAAAGGTTCGAACTGTTTTATTGGTTAATCGCCATTGCCATTTATCAGTAAATGGGGTGTCTTGATTATAGAGTGCAACACCCTGCTCACCTAGTCCTGAAAAAATTTCACCTTTTGCTCTTGCTACGCCACAAAGGTCACCAAACCCTTCTAAATGTGCGGCAGCAATATTATTAATAACGGCTACATCTGGCTTGGTTAAACCTGTGGTATAAGCTATCTCTCCAAGATGATTAGCCCCCATTTCAATAACGGCAAAATCATAACTATGATCAAGTCGTAATAAGGTAAGAGGTACGCCAATATCATTATTAAAATTACCCTGTGTTGCTAACACATTGCCTAATTGCGACAATATTGCTGCAACCATTTCTTTTACCGTAGTTTTACCACTACTTCCTGTGATACCAACCGTTTTAGGAGCAACTATAGCTTTTACATGGGCGGCTATTTTACCAAGTGCATGAAGAGTATCAGCGACAATTAATTGCACCGTGTTATCACAGTTAGCTATTTGACGATCAACAATCACCAAGACACAACCCTGAGCCACAACTTGTTCAATAAAACGATGACCATCAAAATTTGGGCCTTTCAAAGCTAAAAAAGCATTACGTTTATCTTCTTTATGTTCAATTCCCCGACTATCGGTCAATAGAGCATTTATGGTTTTAAGTCGATTATTATTAGGCTTTATCAACTTTCCATCAGTGATCTTAACTAGTGTCTCTAATGAGAGTTCAATCATAACTTCGCCTCTACATTACTGGGTGTATTAGCAATGTTATGCTGATATTCTTGATAAAATTTACTCACTATTGCGCGCTCATCATAGGCTATCTTTTGTGTGCCAATAACAGCACTGCACTCATTATATTTTGGTACAATGATATAATCTTCATGCCCTTTTCCTGCAAGTAACACCATATCACCAGCCTTCGCTGACTTAAGAGTACTCAGTACAGCAACCTCTCTATCAAGTATTACTGATACCTGGTTCTCATCGATCTGATTAAAACCATTCAGGATATCTTGTACAATTTGTTCAGCGTCTTCACTTCGGGGGTTATCATTCGTTACCACTATAAAATCAGCCTTTTCCGCTGCGACATTTGCCATTAGTGGCCTCTTGCCTTTATCTCTGTCTCCACCACAACCAAAAACAACATATAACTTTCCAGTACAATGCTGCTTACAGGCTGTTAATGCTTTATCTAGCGCGTCTGGCGTATGAGCATAATCAACAACTGTAGTGGGTAAATACTCTGCGGAAGTAGTCTCCATTCTTCCGGCAACGGCAGTTATTGATGACACTAATGCAGGAATAGCAACTATTAACGTACCTTGAATAAGGAGAACACTGATTGCTGCTAATAAATTATCGATATTAAAATCACCCAACAATGGGCTTTCAATCTGTACCTGCCCTGCATGAGTCACCAGCAAAAAGGATACGCCTTGATTATGTTGGCTAATATTTTTAGCTAATACATAACATTCACTACTGGCAACCGATTGAGTGCGACCATATAACCAAACTTTTTGGTTTTTTGGCCAAACTAAGTACCACTGCTGCGCTAGTAGATCGTCAAAATTAATGATCGCAATTTGCTTATCATCACCAGTAAAAATTTGTTTCTTTGCTTGCCCATAACGTTCCATTGAACCATGGTAATCGAGATGATCTCGGCTAAGGTTAGTAAAAATAGCAATATCAAATAACTCAGCTTGCACGCGTTTTTGTGTTAAAGCATGTGAGGAAACCTCCATAGCTACAAAACTAAAATCTTGCTCGTTAAACTGCGTGAATAGTTGATGTAATTGGCAAGCACCTGGAGTGGTATTATCAATAACCTGTAACTTATCAATACTACCAGCGCCGTTAGTACCAATGATGGCACAAGGTGATTGATTAGCTGTTAGCATTTGTGCAGTTAATTGGCTTGTTGTTGTTTTACCATTAGTGCCAGTAATACCAATCACGGTTAACTTTTCTTGTGGGCTTTGGTAGTATGCTCGCGTAAGTTTAAACAGCTGTTGGTTAAGTTGATAAAAATTTATGACAAGAGCGTCACCAGCTTCAAAAGCTGATAAAAACTTCCCATGTTCACTTTGGTTTTCGCACTCACACAAAATACATTTAGCACCCTGATTTAGGGCTTGTGTTATATAATCTCGACCATCCTGACTATGCCCGATTATGGCACAAAAAATATCTCCTTCAACTACATTACGACTGTCGTTGTGAAGATTACCAGCATAGCTTTTCAAATGATTTTTGTTAGTAATAATAATATTGAATTTAATTAATACCTCAAGGATTGAGGCAGTATTAGGTTTAAGCATTATGCTCACCCCCATTAGCTTTTTCGAGGCTTTTTATATGATTTTTATGTTGTGCTGTCGTTTGTTTTTTTTGAGCATCAGGAGCAACATTGAGTACTTGTAAAGCCCCTTTCATTACACGTGAAAATACTGGAGCAGCAACCTCTCCCCCATGATACAAATCGCCTGCAGGGTCGTTAATAACTACGACTACAACAATTTCAGGTTTGGAAATAGGTGCTATACCAGCAAATAAACCTACATAATCATTACCATAACCACCCGCTACCGCTTTAAATGAAGTACCGGTTTTACCGCCAATACGGTAACCTTTAATTTTTGCTTTAGGCACATGGTCATCAACTACTGCTTCAAGCATATTAACAATAGCCAAACTATTTTGTTTTGAAAAAATACGTTCACCCTCTTTTGGGGTGGCCGATTTAATAATAGATAACTCACGCTTAATACCACCATTGGCTAACGCTGAGTAAAACCGGGTAAGTTGCATTGGCGTAATCGCAAGGCCATAGCCAAAAGAGAGTGTTGCTAATTCGAATGCCGACCATCGACTTCTGTCATGCATCATACCGCTACTTTCACCAACTAGGTCAGTACCTGTTGTTTCCGCAAAACCTGCATCAAAAAACTTATCTAACAAATAGTTTTTAGGAACTGACAGTGCTAGCTTGGCTGTACCCATATTTGACGAGGTAATAAGGATATCTTCAATAGACAGTGTACCTCGATTAATTGGGTCACTAACTCTTCGACCTCCTAAACGCATCCAACCAGGGCTGGTATTTAGTAGCGTTTTTGGTTGAACCGAACCGAATTCTAGCGCCGTCAATGCAGTTAAGGGTTTCATCGTTGAGCCCGGCTCGTAAATATCAGTAATGGCACGATTTCTAAAACGATGTATAGCAGTATTACGCCGGTTATTTGGATTATATGAGGGGCTATTTGTCATCGCCAATATTTCTCCAGTGTGCACATTGGCGACAACAACAGAGCCTGAAGAGGCTTTAAAAGCTTGAACCGCGCCTTTAAGTTCCTTATAAGCAATAGCTTGAATACGTTGATCAATACTTAGGGTAATATCTTGAGCCTCTTGTGCTCGCTCAACTGAAATTATCTCAATCTTTCGACCTTTTGCGTCTTTTCTAAAACGCTTTGCGCCACCTGTACCAGTTAATAGCTCATCATAAATACGTTCAATACCTTCAATACCTTTATCATCGACATTAGTAAATCCAATTAAATGCGCACTAATCTCACCACTAGGGTAATAACGTTTTGATTCTTTACGAAGATGAATCCCTGGGATTTTTAGCTCTTTTATGTAGTTAGCAACCGCAGGAGAAATTTTTCGCTCTATGTAAACAAAACGTTTTTGGGGTTTTTTTGCTACGCGAGCGGTGAGTTTTTTGATATCTTGTTTTAATACATCAGCTAACGCTTGCCAATGCTTGGTTAATGCTAACGCATTACTTTCCAGTATAACTTTAGGATCAGCCCACACTGTTTCGACAGGTACACTAATAGCAAGCTCTGCACCATTTCTATCGAGAATAGAGCCACGTTGCACGGTATTTTTAGTAACACGTAACGAACGTAAGTCCCCCTGTTTTTTAAGCATATCGGGTTCAATTATCTGAATATATGCCATTCGAGCAAACAAGCCAGTATAAATCAATGCAACAACCGCCAACACTAAATAATATCGCCACGCAGCGGTATTTAATGGGTTATGGCTTCTGGCTGATTTTTTATTCACACCGCTCTCGTCTATTTACTTTATTGTGGATGTTTGGTTTGCATCACACGAACAATAATGTGTTATCTAATTAACTGTAGTTTGATAAAGCTTTTATCTAGTGAGTTACTCTAGGTTGACGATAATTTCTGATACACTCTCAGGTCGTCGCATATTTAATTGTCTTTTTGCTTTACTCTCAATGACGCTGTGCTCTGCTAAACTATTTTGTTCTAATAACAAGTTACGCCATTCAATATTTAATTCATCTTTACGTGCTAACAATACTTCTAAATCACTGGTTGTTTGTCGATTAATATGGCTATAATAAACTACTGAAAATGCTGAAATAATAACAAAAAACACGAGCATATAAGTTATCTTAAAGCGCATAATATCTTGCCAAACATGAAAGACTAAGACGCGTGCTGCCATCGTTAATCTATATTTCTTGGTAAGCGCTCGGCAATACGTAATACCGAACTACGAGAGCGAATATTATCTTCAACTTCCGTTTTACTTGGCTTTGATTTACGGCCGACTAAAGACAACTTCTTTCCCTTGTTTAATTCTTCCTCACTAATTGGTAAACCTCTGGGAACTCTCTTACCTTGAGAATGTTTTTTCATAAATTGTTTTACTAAACGATCTTCAAGAGAATGAAAGCTTATTACCACCAGACGTCCACCTTCAGCTAATACATCAAGAGATGCTGAAAGCACTGTTTCAATTTGTTCTAATTCACTATTAATATACATACGAATAGCTTGAAAGCTTCGCGTTGCAGGATGTTTTTTAATCTCTCTTTGTGGTGCTGTTTTTTTGATTAACTGCGCCAGTTCACTCGTTCTTGTTAACGGTGATTGTATTCTTGTGTCAACAATTGCATTAGCAATACGCCACGCATGTTTTTCTTCTCCAAATGTTCTTAGTACCCAAGTAATATCTTCAACATCAGCAACAGCTAGCCATTGCGCCGCAGTTTGTCCTTTACTAGTATCCATACGCATATCGAGTGGTCCATCTTTCATAAAGCTGAAACCACGTGCTGCATCGTCAAGTTGAGGTGATGACACACCTAGATCTAATAAAATACCATTTACTTTTCCAGTTAATTGATGTTTTTCAGCAATACTCGATAAATCAGCAAAGCCTGTATGTTCAATTAAAAAGCGTTTATCTGTTTTAAATTTTTCAGCAGCAGCAATAGCAGTTAAATCTCTATCGATAGCGATAAGGCGTCCATCATCAGATAGTTTTGACAAAATTAGGGAAGAGTGTCCGCCTCGACCAAAAGTACAGTCAATAAAAAAACCGTCACCGTTGATGGCTAAGCCATCGACAGCTTCATTAAGCATGACTGAAATATGAGTAGTATTTGCTTGCATAGTGTTTTTTATATTAACCTTGACTAATTTTTTTTAATTACAAATGGCTATAATGATAAATCGAGTAAACGCTCAGTCAGTTCAATTTCTCCTGATTGAATTTTAGTTAGGCCTTGGTGCATTTGAGCCTGCCATGCAAGATCTTGCCATATCTCAAATTTTTTTAATTGCCCTACTAACATGACATTTTTTTCTAAGCCTGCATGCTGCCTCAATGGACCATTAATCAGCAATCGACCGCTTTTATCTATTTCACAATCACTGGCATTACCTAAAATGACTTGCTGGAATAATCTTTCTTGTGGGTTCATGCTGGATAAATTACACAACTTTAACTCTATTTCTTCCCATTCGGGCAAGGGATAAAGCAATAAACAGGCGTGTTGAATATCGACAGTACATACCATCTTGCCTTGACAGTCAGCAAAAAGCTCTTCGCGATACTTGGTGGGTATCGTGATTCTATTTTTGCTATCAAGTGTGATTGCACTGGTACCTCTGTACATTATTACCTTATATAAAGCTAAGTCGTTTATTTAACAAGTAAATGATATGTGCTGAATATTATGCTCCACATTTTTCCACTTTTTCCCACATTTATACAGTTTAGTGAAAAATACAAGGGTATGTCAAGCATGGACAGTAAAATAGAAAAGTCGAACTACTGGCTAAAATACCAGTAAAATTAAGGCTTGTAAGGAAGTTAATGAATTTGTGGGCTTTTGTGGGAGCATATCCCAAAAAGTAGAAAATAAAATATAAAAATAACAAGTCAAGGAAGTATGTTAATCAATAAATGGTGGAAATGTGAGTATTACGTTTAGTAAAACTCACAATAGGTTAGTATCGATGTTGTTAAAAAAGTTCATCACTGATGGCAAATAGCGAGTCACCCCCAGATTTTATAATCGCAATAAGTGATAAACGTCTTGGTAATAAACGAGCAAAATAATAGCGTGCAGTTAACACTTTACTTTGATAAAAATCATTACCCAATTCATTGGTTGATTTACTAAGTTGTATTAATGATACCTCAGCCATTTTCGCCCACACAAATGCCATTGCGGTATAACCAAGCAAATGCAGATAATCATTAGCTGCAGCACCAATTTCATTCAAATCATAAGTAGATCTCTCTAGTAATAAATTTGTTACCTCATTAAGATCTTTCACAGCGCTTTGCAATGGTAGAATAAATTCTACCATGTCAGCAGCAGAAGACTGGCTTGTTATGAATTGTTCAACCTCTGCAGTGAACACCTCAATCATCTTACCTTTTGAACCAACCACTTTACGTAATAAAAGATCCATGGCTTGGATACCATTAGTTCCCTCGTAAATTTGCGCAATACGAACATCACGTACTAATTGTTCTTGACCCCATTCGCGTACATAACCATGACCACCTAGTACTTGTTGACCAGCGACTGTACTTTCTAAACCTAAATCAGTAAAAAAAGCTTTGGCGAGTGGTGTCATTAAAGCCGATAAAGTATCTCCTTTGACTTGTTTTTCGCCACTGCCAAAAGTAGCGTAATCAAGCTGCTGGGAAATATAACAACTTAATGCCCTAGAACCTTCATTTAATGCTTTCATAGAGAGCAACATACGACGAACATCACCGTGCACCATAATTGAATCAGGTTTAAAGGATTTAATTACCTTGGGTGATAATGATTTTCCTTGCAGTCGATCTTTTGCGTATTCAAGTGCATTTTGGTATGAACGCTCTGCTGCTGACATACCCTGAATGCCAACACCAATTCTTTCAAAGTTCATCATGGTGAACATACACGCTAAACCTTTATTTAGCTCACCAACGAGATAACCTTTTGCGCCATCAAAATTCATAACACATGTTGCCGAGGCATGAATACCCATCTTGTGTTCAATAGCACCACAATTAACATTATTTCTTGCGCCTAATGTATCGTCGTCATTAACTTGTAATTTGGGCACTAAGAATAGAGAAATACCTTTAGGCCCGCTAGGTGCGTCTGGTAGTTTGGCTAACACTAAGTGAATAATGTTTTCATTGAGATCATGTTCACCACCGGTAATAAAAATTTTACTTCCTGAAATATGGTAACTACCACCTTCTTGCGGGTGCGCTTTAGTGTTAATAATACCTAAATCTGAACCGGCATGAGCTTCTGTTAAACACATGGTTGCAGACCATTCACCACTATATAATTTGGTAAGGTAGCGCTCTTTAAGCTCATCACTACCATGCTTAGCTAGTGATAATGCGGCACCTGCTGTAAGTACAGGGTATAACGCAAATGAAATATCTGCACTGCAAAGCATTTCTTCTACAAACGCACTAACAATTTTTGGTATACCCATACCACCGTAATTAATATCTCCACCAAGAGCTGGCCAGCCTCCTTCAGCAAAAGTATCGAAAGCTGCTTTATAACCAGGGGCAGTTTTAACATCACCACCAGCATGTTCATCGCTCAATGAAAAGCTCACACCTATTTCATCACCTTGACGAGCAATAGGGTCAATTTCTTGTTCTGCTATCTTCGCACACTCTTGCAAAATTGCTGTAGCGGTCTCTTGATCAACTTGTTGATTAAGTTGTGGTATGTTTTGCCACATTTTATCGGCTTCAAATACTTGATATAACAAAAAATTCATATCCAATAATGGTGCTTTATAATCAGCCATGTTGAGATCCTCTTAAAAAATAAATTAGCACATGTAAAACAAACAATTAAAACAGTAGTTTGAATATAATATATTGAGTACTGAAGTAAAGAAATAATCGTAATTTTTTACGCTTATTTAAACAGCTAACAAGTAGTATGAGTCTTTATAAATTATTTTTTCTTTAAAGAAATTAAAACGATACACCCTGTATTAAAACAATCAGGATTTATTTAATAAAAAAAATATAAGTATTGAATTTAAGTATTAAAATTTAGGTATTAAATGCAGTCATACTAAAAAGACTGGTATTTCTGACTACTTCATAAACTAAAAGCGGCCATACCCTCTGAGGAACTCAGTTGGTCGTGTGTTTACTATAAAATCGATTTTATATAAGAAGATAAGCGTCATCTGTTAATGAAAAAAAGTTTTAATCGGTAATTTATGAGTTAATAATACAGTCGTATTTGTAAGTTAATAATACAGTCGTGATACATAATTAAGAACATTAATATAACCTAATAAAATACTATTAATATTGAAGGACATACACTTACTATTCTAATTTAGGTTCTAATTTAATTTGAATTCAGGATGTTAGTATTAATATCAAAGTGAATAAAATAAGCATTAACCATCACCTTATTTTTTGTCTAATCGAGGTGGTTATAGCTTATTATCCTGAGATGAATGAAATGAAGATAAGTACTTAGCGGTATATTAAATCATTATACGCTCTAAGAGTTTTGTTAGCTGGCTGAGATTACTGAACGTTAATTAATGACTATAAGTTTTTAATAAGCCTATTTAACTGTCTTTTAAACGCGCAAGAAAAGTCAAACTTGGTGCAAAAAAAGCACTACCGGTTTCAGCTTGCGTGTACTTTAACAAATGATCATGATTACCCTGTTCATCACCATGCACCATACTCTTTAACATTGCTGCAAAAGGTTGAGGTGAATGACAATAAGACACAAAAAATAACCCCTTACGTTTCATATCGCCGTAGGGCATACTTTGCCTAACAATTTCAATATTATTACCGTCTTCATCCTTGAGGCTAGTACGTTTAGTGTGCGCCGTGGGGGCTTTATCATTGACGTGGTATTCAACATTATCAAATTTAGATCTACCATACACATCTTCTTGCTCACGCTCAGACAAAGAATCCCAGAGTGACAAATTATGTTGATAACATTGAGTATGTAAGTAGCTTCCACCTGCGAATTCGTGATCATCTTCTGCTTTAACTAAAGCAACTGACCGCCGGTGCAAACCCTGAGGGTTTTCAGTGCCATCAACAAAACCTGTTAAATCACGCCCATCTAAAAATCTAAACGCTTGCACCTGCTCTATAAGCTCGACACTGTCACCTAGTAAAAGGCAAACTTTAGAGCTAACAATATGATTAACATCAGCCCGATCACTACGAATTTCAACATAAATATCATAATGGGTCATTGGCGCAACGCGATCACCGCTGTGCATTGATGGGAATGAGGTTAACAAAGCTGGTCGAGCGTGCGGATAAAATTCGTCCCAATAGGCTTCACCTATAGCGACAACACCAATCAAGTTCGCTTCAGAAAACTGCTCGGCATAATTATCAAATAACTTAGGTAAGCGAGAAATAGCAGCACGTATAAAAGCATTTTTATCATCAAGCACATTAAATAACAGATAATTACCATGTAAATTAGACTCTGCACATACGCCAAATTGTTCTCTAGCCATCTATCTTATTACACCTATATTTATATAATCCAAATACACTAACTAGATTATTGTACACAATAAAAATTGTCTTACCAGCACCCTGTAAGCTTTAGATAACTTTCCATATACCCTTACTGTCGATGCACATTAACTCTTTTAAGGTTTCTTTTTGATTTTTAAAATAGTTGTTAAAAGTGACGTTAATACATTGTTGACGCTTACGCTTAGTTTTTTTACCTTTGGTAATCGTACCACCATTGCCTGTAGTATTATTCAACCAAGTATCACTCTTAGCTTTTTTATTATTTAATAAAGCAACAACCTTAGTTTGCATTAAAGTGATATCTTCTGCCGTAAAATGCTTTGCCGAGCGAGAATTAACATCAACCATGCCTTTCAAGCCAGCGACAACTTCGAAAGGGAGAGAAATAACGCCCTTAAAAAAACCTGAAACAATACCGCTACTTGCTTCTTGACCAATCGTTTTAGCATCAACCATAGTTTGTTCGATACGCGATAAATATTCAGGTATATAAGTCCTTGAAAGTTCAATTTCATGTAGATATTTTGTGGAATGTGGCCGCCAAAGTGCCACCTCAGTGAGGGTGTTATTTGTAGTATCAACCACCGCATCAACACGCGTTAATATAGCAGGCATTGCCACTTGTAGGGCAGCAATTTGTTGCTCTATACGATCAATTTGACTCAGTAAATTAGGTAACTGTCTAGAGTAGTATGTGCTTTCAGTAATCACTTGATCTATAACAGGAAGAGTTGCATCGATCTGGGTTAAAATATCAGGGGTCTGTTCTGCAACGAGAAGTCTTACCTTACCTACTTCTAACCTGACTAGAGAAATCTCATTAACAATAGCATCAATTTTAGGATTAACGGTATCAACGGTTTGCGAGGTTTGTTTAACCACCGTTAAAATAGCTGGAATTTGCAGGGTAAACTGTAATAACGAAAAACCTAAAAAAGCTACTGCAAACGCCATCAATACTTGGGAATACGAAAAATTCTTGTTCATAACAATATTACTCCCGCTCTATAAGTGCTATTTCATCCACTAAACATTCAATTAAATCATTAATAGCTTGGGGGGTATAACAACTTGTCGTTTTAGCTTTTTTTAATAGAGTATCTAATTCTTGAGCGATCTGGCTCAACTCTTTAACACCAAACATTTGTGCCGCACCACACAAACGATGAACAAGCCGAGCAATTTTATCGATATCTTTCTCTACATTGTAGCTGAGTAACTTTTTTTTATCCTCAATTAAGGAAAGTTTAAAATCAGCAATTAAATCACTAAAATCTTCTGATTGCTCATCTACAAGCAATAGTTTTTTAGTCTTTATAGGCGATAGATATTGAGCCATGATATTATTAAAATGTTGTCGTTCAATAGGTTTTTTAAGATATCCAGTAAAACCTAAATCCAAGTATTGATTAACTTCATGTGACATTACATTTGCAGTAAGTGCAAAAATAGGCTGTTCATAACCACTGGCTCTTATTATCCTATACGCTTCTACTCCATCCATTTCTGGCATTTGTATATCAAGTAACACTAATTGTGGTTGATGCTTAATACATTCTGCAACAGCTTCTTTACCGTTACCAGCAAGAATGACTTGTAAACCTATTTTTTCAAGAAATCGTGCAATTAAACGACGGTTATCATCATGATCTTCAGCCAATAAAACTGTGCCCGTTAACATCGCATCGTTTGAAGGTAAATACTTATTATCAGCAGTGAGCAAATTCGCTGACTTTGTAGTGAGTTGACAAGGTATAGTTAAAGTAAAGCAGCTACCTTTTCCTTCAGTACTTTTTGCGATTATATTTCCAGACATTAAGCTTGCTAATTGACTGGATAAGGTTAGGCCCAGACCAGAGCCGCCAAAACGCCTGCTAATAGTGTTGTCTGCCTGGGTAAAAATTTTAAATACCTGGGATAAATCATTATCACTTAAACCTATTCCGGTATCGGTTACCTCTACAGTTAATATTTGTTTTTGCCAGCTAACATCTATGGTTACGCTACCCTGTTCAGTAAATTTTATAGCATTCGAACACAAGTTCATCAATATCTGTTTTAATCGTAAACTATCAGCATTAATATAAAAAGGTAATGTTAATTGATGGTTTAGAGAAAAAGATAATTGCTTAAGCTGAGCTTGAGTATTAAAGGTGTTAAAAATATCTTGCGTTAATTCACCTAATTCTAAAGCTTGAATGTCTAATTCAAACTTGTTCGCTTCAATGCGACTCAAATCTAAAATATCATTAATTAAGTCCAGTAGGTGCGTACTATTATGATGAATGATGTCTATATCTTGGTCAGACTTATAACTATCGTCATGGCTATTATGAAGTGCTTCTGCATGCCCAATAATGGCTGTCAATGGTGTTCTTATTTCATGACTCATATTAGCTAAAAATTGACTTTTAACGTTATTTGCTGCCTCTAAATCGAGGCTCAATTTTTCTAACTCAAGTGTTCGCTGTTTTACCCTTAATTCTAATTCGTCAGTTAGGCGTTTCTCGAGGTAATGACGATATATAAAAAACACTACTACCAAGACGAATACTAAACTCAATAAAATGATATTACGTTGTTGCTGTATTTTATCAGTTCGTAATTTTTGTAACTTACGTCGCTGTTCAAGGTCAACAATACGTTGATTTAACTGCAATGATTCAAATTCGGCTAATTTGTCATTTAGCGTACTGTTGGCTATGCGCAATATTGTTTTCTCATATTGCTTTTGTTGTGAAACAGCACCAATAAAGTCACTTTTAGCAGCATTAATAAGCGCCGATATAGCCAAGTTTTCAGTTAAAACGACTTGGTAATTAATTTGCTTAGCTGAGATAATAGAGCGATTAATATAGTCACTCGCTAGTTTTAAGTTACCTTGATAAAACGCAGCCTTAGCAAGGCTTTGTAAACTACCGGCATACGCTTTTTTATGACCTACTTTATTACTTACTATTAACGCTTTTTCTCCATATAAAATGGCATTATCAACATCCGACATTTCAAAATAAATTTCAGATATATTATGAAGTTGCGAGGCAATATCGTGCTGATAGTCATGTTGCTGAAAATAATTTAATGCCGATGAAATATTAGCTAGTGATAATGATAATAAACCTGAATGTTTATAGGAAATACCTAAGTCGGCTTTGGCTGATGCAACGCCATGATCATCATTTATTTGTTGTCGACGTTTTATTACATCATGAAGAATACTTATCGCGCTATCAAAACGTCTCAGGCTCAGATAAAGTGTCGCAATATTATACCTAACATCAATTTTATCGACCTCATCGCCATATTTAGCATACAAGGGCTCAGCACGCTCATAATAAATAAGTGCTTGACCAGATTCTCCCATTGAGGTGTGGACCAAGGCAATATTATTCAATAAATTAGCGCGTTCAATAGCAAAGCCAGTACTATTATTATCTTGATTACCTTGGTAATACGCTAAGGATTGTTGGTAAGCATCAAGTGCTTTGCCTAACTCACCTTGATAGTAAAATAATATACCAAGTAACTTATCAGCTTGCGCATGTTGATTAGCAAAATCAAACTCTTCAGCAATTGTTTTAGTCATAATGACTGTATCAATGCCATCATTGTATTTATGTAAGCCAAATTGGAGTCTGGCTTTTTTTAATAATAATACAACTTTTTGCTTTGCTGTATTACTTGGCGAGGCAATAAAGTCGTTCAGCGTTTGTAACGCTTTGAATTTATCTTCAATCCTGTCAATAATAGCTATTTTTGCCTGCAGGTCAGTCTCTTCTGCGAAAGAGTCAACTACCGTCATTAGGTTAATAAACATGACGATAATAAGTAGCAATAATAGTTTATATAGCCATTTCATCATAAATTTACTAGCACTCAATATTCAAAATTATAACGGTTAATTAGTGAAAGATTATTTATAGCATTAATTGACTTGAAAAACATCGAATCAAATACTTAAACGATTTCTACTAGCAACAAATACTTTGTTAAGCTTAAGGTGCTAATCAAAAAAGGAGCTATTAGGCAATACTTATTACAAGGGGGAGTATGTAATATTTTTAGTAAACGTTTTTTTAGTATTTAACTGCTTAAATATTTCTTCTTAAACATTCCTTAAATCGTTGCAGTTAACTAAAAAATTTTTTTACTTAAAAAATTAACCGCAACACATAATTCATAATATTTAAATTAATGTTAAATAAATAACGCATAACATAATTTAAAGCTGTAGAGTATTATACATACATGAATTAACTTTCAACAGAAGCTTGCCCTTTATTAGCTGTAACCTTAATTTGTGATTTCTTTTTCCTTGAAAAAATCTTTTTAATATCTTCAACAATTAAATACAAACTTGGTATTAATAGTAAGGTAACTACAGTTGCAAAAAGCACACCAAAAGCCAAAGAAACAGCCATAGGAATAACAAACTGAGCTTGTAAACTGGTTTCAAAAAAGACAA
>Ga0115006_10000190_pt1 | contig 32010 bp, 3 predicted proteins | sample ArcOceMetagenome_3_FD_88943 | JGI IMG/M metagenome (GOLD analysis project Ga0115006, IMG submission 88943) | Marine eukaryotic phytoplankton communities from Arctic Ocean - Arctic Ocean- Svalbard ARC20M Metagenome | ecosystem: Environmental > Aquatic > Marine > Oceanic | place: Arctic Ocean...
CACACACACAGAGAGAGAGAGAGAGAGAGAGAGAGAGAGACAGACACACACAAACACACACAAACACACACACACACACACACACACACACACACACACACACCGGGCAGAATGAGGGGCGCGCTGCCGCCGCCTCCAACACCCGACGCCTCTGTTGGCGAGCCGACCTCGGGCTTTGCCCAGGAAGGGGCAGCGACGCGCATGTGGGGCGCTGACTCTACGCCTCCCGCAAGTTCTGCGGCCTACATGCCTGGCATATGGCGTATACAGGCGCTGCAGGCTGCGCGTATTCTTGAGCGCGGTTCTCTTTCTCTTGCTCGCACTCTCAGTCTCGCTCGCCTGCGCGTGCTCTCTCTCTCTTTCTACGCAGCCTGGCTGCTTGAGCGCGATTCTCTTCGTCTCTGTATAGTCTATGTGGCTGCTTGTGCACTGCGAGGTGCATACTTTGAATGCGTGAGCATGCGTGATACTGCTTGCAATGCTCCAAGGCTACAAGCCGGCGCACGCAGAAGAGAGTCGGGTAAGTATGTTTATGACTGGGTCTTACGTGCAGGGCTATACTACTGGGTCATACGTGCGGGGCGGCACTGTAGAGCGCAGGTGCTTTGTTTGAATAGATTGATTGCTTGCGTATGGCAGGTATAGCAGGAGATGTCGGGGAAACGCATGTCCCCTGGCCTGGAGCAAATGCAGACAACAGAAGGCCGTCGCCCCCCGTCGCCCCAAGAGCCCCTGGTGTCGGGCCCGGTCGCAGTCAAGCGATGCGCCGTAGCGCTCAAGGAGGAGAAGTGCATGCGATCCCGCAGTCATCGATCGCCGCTACTGCCCTGCCCTGGACGCTGAGGACCGACGCACACAAGCAGGATGGTGGCCATGGCGCGCAAAGAGCCACGTTGATGGGGTCCATGGGGGGAGACGGAGAGGATCTGCCCCGGCAACCGCGCAGCATTATTAAGACAAATGTGAATCAAAATGCGGGTGCTGTTGGTCAACGTGGCAGGAGTGCATCGGGCACTAAAGCTAAGGCATCCGGGGCTAGGAAGCAAGTTGGAGGCGCGCACGTGCTGTCACATGCCCAGCTCTCATCACCCGCCAATAGGACAGAGGCGACCGTGAAAAAGCAAGTCACCTTTCACCCCCAAGAGTCTGAGGTGAGCATGCGCATGCTCGCTCGCAGGCACAAACATTATTAGCTCCGCATGTGTCATGAAATTGTGACGTGAATGTTAACATGCTGCTATATGTCGACACATGTCAACATGCTCGAACATGTGAACACACGGAGGATTTTCCTGTTGGCCACCAACGGCTTGTATCCCACCGTGCTGAATAATCTTCTTGAAGCGCTTACGTGCGTCCCTATTCCTTCACCATTGCTGTCACTTGCGGCATTCCGCTCCATGGCAGGTGCGCATTATAGCGGGGCGGCACCAACTAGCGGAAGATGCGCTCTTGCCAGCAGGCAAGGTGGCAGATGCGATCGACAAGACGCAACGATCGTTCTCTTTCAAGACACCATGGGGCAGCAAGGCGCTCGCGAGTGGGCAGCCAGTTGCTCCCAGGAGTCCCAGCCCTCCCAGCCCTTCTAGCGCGGCGCAGAGCTCACCACGCGAGAAACATTCGGTGCTCTGGCATGCCAACTCTGCTGGTCAGTTGACAGCTACGTGTTAGTGTGGCCCTGCGAGTCAATGTCCCTGCGCACTTGCACCCGTCATGGCTAGCATGCTCATTTACCTGTTTCTGCCGTCTGACTTCAGTGTGCGCACAATTGTCAGCGGAGGGATTCAAGTCCTTGTTCAGCGCACCAAAGAGCAGTAAATCGAAAGAAAAAGAGCACGCTCGTCAAGTATGACGGTAAACACTCCGTTTTGCTTCTTCTCCAAGATTGTGCCCAAAACTCCCATGTTGAGTGATGCATCGGACTGGGGCATAATAGGATGAGTAGTTGGTGCGGCGTGCTAGTCTGGAACGATGTTCATGAACTATGTTCGACATATATTTAGTCTCCCGACCCTCCGGTGCGGGGCGCGATTCTGTCAAATCAACTTTGAAATTCGATTTGCCATTTGGAAGCAGTCACCACAAAAAAAAAGGAGAAGGTTTAAAAGATGAATCTTTATTTTCAATCAAAAGAATAAAGTTGTGCACTGGGACATGCCTCGGCGCAGTGTCTTTAAATCATAGCCACGAGCAACTTTCGAACTCTCCAATCGATTCTCCACGACGACCTACTGCAAACTCCCTGTTCACAGCTATGCGTCGTCCGCACGTGCAAGCTTCCAGGACCGCGCGAGAGCTTCTACAGAGGCCATACCAACAATCGAGGACGCTACAACGCTGCGGATGGGCCCTGTAGTCGAGTTGGTTAACATGCCTTCCAGCATCTTTCCTTGTACTCTTGGCTGCGGGCAGTAGCGGGCTGCATGTTGAGCCGTCTTATCTTCTTCACCTGCGGCATTGCGCAATGCGGTGAAGCTGCCCACGAAATAGACGCAATTGTTGACCACGGCAACACTACTCACACCGGCATTTGCCCCACCACCGGTCAGTTTCTGCCATGCTCCCGATGCATGTCCATAACGGACAATGTAGTCAACGAAGAGACCGTCTACCTCGGTGAATTCACCAGCAACAAACAAATCTGGGCCCAGCACAGCGACCCCATGCACGTCGCCGTTGAAGTTGCCCAACGCCCGCCACTGCCGTGAATCCCACCTTGCCAGATGATGGGCAGAAACATTGCCAGCCTTTCTGAAGCTGCCGCCTATGTACAAGAATTCATGGTCCACAGCGATCGAGTGCACGCATCCTGCCCCCACACCACCACCGACTGAAAACCATTCAGTGCCATCATAGTGTGCAAGGCCGTTGACCTTCTGCTGCCCCACGCTCCCGAAACGGCCAGCGACATACAATGAAGATCCGTTGGTCGCCATAGCAGTTACCGCTCCATCAAACTTGCCATCGCCCAACACAGACCAAGATGTTCCGTTCCAAGCAGCCAAATTTCCCGTTCGCACAAAACCGCCCCCTTCCGTCTGATACGCAACTTCGAATGTGCCACCTACAACCAGCATCGTACCATATGATGCCATGGCCAAGATAGAACCGTCCACGCCATTGCCCACGGGTCTAGGAGAATGCCCATCCCAGCAGAAAAGGCGGCCAACTCGTCTGTCTTTAATTCTCTGGAAAGTGCCTGCCACACACGGCATGCCGCTGTAAGAAGCAATGGACAAGACAGACCCGAAGATGTCGAGACCCCCGCCTTCGTAAGTTGCATCTTCAGGACTCGACGCACTGCCGACGGATGGACCCGTTGCAATGAAGCCTGCCGCTTGCGCAGCGGGAATAATGCCACCGTAATACACCTCAACGTAAGAAAAAGAATCCTGCAAGAATCCCGTCCTGACAGCATCAGGTACATCATAAATTTCGAGTGCCACGGTCGAGAGCCCCTGACCCTCGGGTGTAAGGCACAGGACCTCAGAGTCTGAAATGAATTTCTCAGCCATGCATGGCTTGCCACCCACATAGACCTTGAAGCCGCCATACAAGGCAGCGCTATGACTTCGACTGTAGGCAGAACCAAAATACAAGCCTGACACAGTAATCTGCGACCCGCCCTCGATGGGACCAAATGCAGGTGAGACTGACGCAATGCGCGGGAGCGGGAAGATCTTGAGAGTGCAAGTTTTCACAGAACTGCCGGTTGCATCAGGCCTGCCAGCTTCAAACATCTGGAGACTCAGTTGAGAGGCTCCATGCTGCCCTGGTGCACCTGTGAAATGAACATACCCGTCGGGCGAGACAGTGGGTGGTACGGTAAAGAGATGCGGGTTGTCGTATTGCACGGAGAAAAAGACCTCGTACATCGCTATCGTTGGGTGCCCTGATTGTACGTCGAAGGCAAGAGACCTTGACAGGGGCCCTGCGTCCTCGGGCGCACCGACCATCGTCGGCACAGAAAATCGAGGTGGTCGCGCGATTGGATCAACCACCACCTGAACGCTTTTCACTTCAGACTTCAAATGCATGTACGGTGCACCCGGTCCGCTGACAGTAAGTTGCACATCAATCCTCGAACTGCCCACAGCGTACTCGAGGATTACGAAAGATATGGTTCCATCCTCACTGATGATGGGAATATCACTGAAAATGTCAGGGTGATGATTTTTGACAACACTGAAGGTGAAATATTGTGCGCCACCGACTACGTCGGTAGGCTCCCATTGAAAGAAACCTTGCTTGACGGTCCGCTTACCGTCATCTTTGGCTCGAATTTGCGGCTCGTTGTGGAAGACTGGACGGTCAGGCAAGATGGAAATACGGAAGTGACTCTCTGATGCGTTGATGCCCCCTCCCAGATATCCCCCATCATCTTCAATCTTTACGGACACAGCAAATTCTCCATTATGTGTCGGAGCTGTTAAAAAGGAAAGAGTACCCTCTTTCGTGATTTTGAATGACTGGAATAAATCTGCACCACTCCATATTCCTTTGACAGTCTCGACCTGCGATAGTGAAAACGTATAATTCTGCATTGACTCCTCAGGAGCTCCCAGGCTGATCTCCGTAGCAAACTCTTGTATCACCTGCGTGCTGGAACCCTGAACAAGTGACACGTTGCGTTTGGGAACAAATGTCGGCGCACTATTCAAGTTCAGTACCCCGAAAGACACCTGGTGTACCTCTGAAGCGCTGACAAGGGCATCTATAAGCCTCGTTGGCGTCTGCGGCTGAGTCACATCGATGCTACAATCAGCCCCGAGGTAATTGTCGGCGCACGTACATAGCCCACTGATGGATTCACAAGTGCCATGACCAGAGCATGTAGAGCATGGCGCAGGTGTTTGTGTAAAGACGTCGTCCACAAGCACTACTGCAAATTGGACGCTGCCACTGACCAAAGCACGCAGCGAGACGTTGAAGTACCCTGCCACACTTCCGTTTTTCACGTCCACGTACAGCGTCGGTGGAGAAGAAAAAATGTCATCGCCCGAATATGTGAAAATCCATCTCAGCCTCTGCTCATCCTCATTCTCGCCCGGACTGACATCTGTTGCAAACAGATGTGATTCATAACCTTGGTCCGTCTGGCGTTCTGGAACCAGAACATTGTGGCTGACCAAGGACGGCGGCGAATTGGTTGGCACAATCTTGATGGTGAAATGCGTGATGATGCTTGTCTTGCTATGACACCCGCCATTGGCGTCATCAGGAATTTCCGGACCCCCGTCCTCACGCAGCTGCACGCTGAAAGTGGCATAACCGCTTCTGTGCTGCGCTGGCCTAAAATGCAAGGTTCCGACCGGATCCAAACTCGGCTCGATTGCGCCTTCTCCATGAAATAAGAGTGGATTATTTGTCTCCGTCAAGGTGATTACGAACGACAGCTTCTGACATTGGGGCTCTTGGGTAAACGACGCCGTGCTTGGGGCTGAATAATCACCGCAGAGCAGCTCATCTCGATTCAAGCCCCCTGCAGCAATAAAGACACAATCGGTGGCACGACATTTTTCTTCCGCATGCCGTCGGTGCAGCCCACCGCTGCCCGTTGCCACGTAAAATTTGTTCGAAAAACCGAGACCAGTTTGTGTTGCTTCGGGTGACATACGGGTTGAAAAAGCTGACCCAAATTGCAGGCACGGGCTCGTAGGGTTGGAACACAGGGATGTACAATGCGTCGAATCATCGTAGCAAACCGTCGTCGGTTCGAACCCTAGAGAATCCCTGACGGTTTTCCTATTGAAGTCGACAAAAGCAGAATCAAAACGACTTACCGCGTACACCTTCTTTCCGGACGGACCTATCGTATCTATGCGAGGGTTTTCCAGCACGCCAAAAACACCATTCAGGCCGTGCACCTTGTCAAATTTCCAAGGATATACTATTGCGCCCTGTGTAGAACTACAGAGGATCAGCATCTTGGTCTCATCACCAACCTCGATATATTCCCATTTCAAAGCCCGTCCAGCATTCAGTCGCAGGGCCTGCGAATGCATTCTCAACTCGGATGCAGGCACATCCATGCCCCGCATCTTTCGATTATCGGCATCGGTGATTGCTAACATCTCACCATACACCCGCAGCTCCTTATTGAATTGAAGAATGGCGGACTTGGGCTGGCTCCACTGATCTACACAGTCCCATCGGTGCACGAAAGGCTCGCAGACTGATTGGGCCACTGCCAGGTAGTATTCACCGTCAGATTCAAATGCCGTGAACGACGTGGCACCACGAAGACCTGCTATGGTTTTGGTTGACCCGTCTGTCGAGGTATCAGAAACCCCCGCGAAGAAGGCCTCTCTTTTTGCCGCACTGGCTTCGTCTTCTATGACAGTAGCCACGTTTTCTAGGCTTTGATACGCTTTGAATTGCGACGTGTCTTTGTGCCACGTATATATTTCAGGCGTGGCATCATATGCTTCATAGTCGTTTGCCGATGATGGATTCCTGCTTTGGCGTGTTGCCACTGCCAGCATATCACCAACAGGAGGCAATGTGAACATGTCAATACCCATAACCCGACCCGTCCGTAAGGTCTGTAACATGGTGAAAAGGCTGGATTCGACACCAAATTTGTACACATCAATGCCTCCGCCGTCGTAAATTTCGCGGTCAACACGGTTCTCATTTGCCACGACGAGAACATTCAAGCTGTCAAGTTGTCCAAAAATGACATCTGTCGCAGATTTCGTGTCTATAGTCTGCAACAGCTCAAATCCGATCTCTCTAGTATTCGCCATGGTAGGCATGTCTTCATGAACAAGCTCCGAGTTCCATCGATATACGTATGATGGCCCTGCGCAATGAAAATTATTCCAGACGTTGGCAACCGCAAGATAGGAAATGCCTGCGATTTCTACATGGCTGATCTTTCGTGGACACTCGATCTGCGAAGACTGGGGAGATGCGACCGTGTGGTGAAGGAACAAGCGCTCGACGGAATCGTCCCACTTATACACGTTGATAGTGCCTGGTCGCTCAGAATCCAACCACCTCTTTCCGAACATGTTTGCAATGGCCACAAAGGTATGCAGTACCCCATTACCGTCTCTCTTCTGGAAGGCTGTCACTGCAGAAGCTTCAACTTCGAACTGCAACTGCTGGCACAGTACAAACGATGATGAAGCATTATCCCAGTAGTACAGCGCCGCCAATCCATCAGAGGGAATGCACGAGTAGTCTACAGTGGCGCACTCTCCCTCGTCACTCGAAGCTACGATGAGGTAAACCTTTCCCCCGACTGAAAAGTGCTGCAGGTCACGCGCACTGTATTCCCAGATCTGGTCTGCGGCGCCATCTCGAAGCCTCACAGGGCCATCCGTCAATGCAATGCGCGCTTCGTCGAGATCTGCAGCACGAATACCGGGGAATGAAGCAATCAAACGCTCTCCATTTTTGATCCGGTCAGTGAAGACAAGACCCCCATCCGCGTGGGATTGCAGCAGTGCTACGGCTTGGTCTGTAGCGCCGGCAACATATACTTCGTTTGAGCTAGTGACAGAAACACCAAAGGCTCCACCGAGTCCGTCGACGAATCTGCCACCTGCGTCCCTTGTACCATCTTGGATCCATGCTAGTAGAGCTAACGATCCATCGTCTTCGTTGATGGAAAATGCTGCCACAGTGTTGTCTCCAAAGCCCGTTGAGAAGAGCCTGTCACCAGAAGGACTGATGGCCATGGAAGAGATACCTTGGAGCGGAAAACCCAGGTTCCAAACATCAATGTCAAGGTCGCTAGTGCTGATAGTATCAGTGAGTAATGCATTCGTGTAGTTAGTGAAATAACTTGACTCGGCTTGCCAAAGAATGCGGCCTGAATCGGGATCCCGCCGAAACACAACGATTGCTTTCGAAGTCTGACAGGCTACGAAGACATACTGATTTGTGACGGCAATTGATGCTGGCCCTCGCAATGCATCCACCTTGTCGTGCATACCGCGATACAGCAACGAATCATGCTCGTTTCCGACCAATACGTAGTCAGAACGCATCCCAGAAGGAGAGAGTGCAAAAAAGTGAGCTATAGGACCAGCTCCTTCGGAAAATCTTAGAATTTGCCCTCCTGCAGCATCTGAGGGCTGCGTGGACGCGTCAGGGGCCCCTAGAAAACTCGTTCCATTCCACCTCAACAGTATTGTATTTGAATCCCTTTGCTTAGCGAGAAGGTAAGACGTGTGGTGGGACAAGCCGGACGAGGTTGTGCTGGGAGACTCAAAACAGAACAACGACGTCACAGCAGTAGCTGGCAATTTTTGGACACTGACGAATTGCAAGCCAGGCGATGCGAGTTTGAAGACCTCAGACGGCTGGCCTCCTCCAACCGCAAACACCAAGTGATCGACTCCAGACAGCTTGCAATGAATCACATCGAGTGAGCTGTGATGTCCCAAGAGATTTCCCATGTTCTGCATCAACAATGCCCGAATACCGTATACTGCATCTGGCTCAATTCGAAAAACCTTGGCAGCAGTCGATGCATGCTCATTGTCACTAGACAGTGCAAGGAACGTTGATCCATGAGATCCAAACACAGCAACAGAAGAAGCATGGTTGACTCCCAATTGCACCGGCTCTGTGGTGTTAAGTTGGTTGTTTACACTGTCCCATCCATAGATTGCGCTTGCACCTGCTTGGTTGGCAATGACGAAGTAATGGGCACTTTCGACCTCAAAATGTCTCCACCGACGCGCGCCGTGCGTTGCAATACTTTGCTGATGACTAAATTGCTTTGAGACAGAGTTAAATTTCAACAAGACAGATAAAACACTCCGTGTGTCACCATCCCAATAGTTCGCGACCAGTACAAAGTGCTGCGAATGGATTGCAAAATGTGTTGCCGAACTAACACCAAGCCAGTCGTCTCCTAGAGACACACCTGGTAAGAATTCTTCTCGCAAAGGATCAAACTGATATAGATAAGACTTGATTGTAAATCGAAATCTGGTCAAGGTTCCCACAAAGGACGAAGAAAGGATAGAAGGGCTGTAAGCGGTCGCACTGTACAGCCCGGAACCATGTGAGTTGGTGGATCCCGAGCGGTCGACATATGGGACAAATCCGCATGCTCTGTAAAGACACAGGCGTTGCCACACCGCGAAGTCGGTACCATCGGCGATACGAATGACTCGGAACAAGGGCAGAGAGTACCCGAGTTCCCACACTGGGGTAGGACAGGAAAGAGTAAAACCAAAGCCAGGCTCGCAACCGCCGGTGCCATCGCAGCTTGCTACAGTTCCTTCTGTCCTTTGAATGTAATCATTTGTGCCCTCAAACACGCAGACATAGGTGGCAGATGACAAAAATCGCCCCTTGATTGATATAGTAATAGGATTCTCTGCATCTGCGCTTGCTGTACTTGGCGACGCAATCGTATAAGGAGAGTCTACATCCCCTTTCACCCAATATTCTGCAATGTTGATCGGCGAATCACGCATGAGCTGAGATATCGCATCGTGGGAGGCATGTATTTCGGCTTCAGACAGGGCCCGCTTCGAAATTTTTACGTTCTTGATTGCACCAATGTGTGGGCTGGGGGCAGCTTGTTGCCTGTTGTCGTAAGTGCCAATCGTGAGCGGCGTCGCTCCCCGCAAGCAGGAATCAGCCTCACTTATGTTGTATGCAGCAGGGTAAATGATTTTACCGCAAGGTGGCCCAGCGCATGCCTTCATCTCAGTTTTATGCATGGCACCGTTGGCACCAGCGAAGTACATTGTGACAGACGTTCCATTATACACCACAGAAATGTAATTCCACTGTCCCGGCATGATACCAGAGAACGAAGAGTCGAGAATGGCAAATCCACCGATGGGCTCCACAAATGTTTTGTCCAGCGCCATACTGAAGGTAAACGCAAAGTTTCCAGCCCCGCCTCCAGTCACTTTACCATAGGTCAAACTCCAACCTCTCTTGCAAAATTCGCCGTCCTGCTGCACAGCTAGCAAGCCTGCATAATTCACGTCGAGATCATCGATTGTGAACCATACCTCTGCCGTCATTTCTGAGACCGGAAGCTTTGAACTTTCCGAACCGTCAACGAGGGCATCAATATTTTCTGCCACGTACAGACCACGATTCAGGTCGCCATCAAACTGCACAGCCTCCAGATTTCCGTTGTTGATAATGAAATTGCGTACTGACAAAGTATCCTCCATTGGTCGCTCCCAGTCGTTCAAGTGATTGCAACTTTGTCCCGTCAAAACGGCAGCGCCTAATAATCCTGGACTCGAGTCCTTGAAGGAGGCAGGCGAAACTTTCAGATGAAATTGTTCGCTGCATGAGTCCGTATTGCTCCCCAGCCTCTGGTACGAGCACTGAATGTCATCACAAATAACTGTATGCAGGAATGCATCCTGATGCACTACCTGGGGCGCATACACATTATCTTCTTTGAAGTCCCAGAATCCAACAGTGTGATCTGTTAGCGATGGGGCGCACGCGCTTCCAGCAGGATTGTGACATTCTTGCACCACCTGTCTAACGTTCTCAAGCCCTTTCAACCATCCGCACCCCCTTGATGCCAGGGCGAAGACAGTTCCGTTGCTCTCAAACGTGTCCCAAGAACATGTGAGAGGCTCGCCCAAGACTTTTTGATCGTTACCTGGTGCATAAGAATTATTTCCAAACCCAAAGAATTGAAGCCTTCGGTCCCCGTCTGTCATACGTTGCACAAATTGAACGTCTGAATCATCTTCATTAGACACAGCAAAAACTGACACTGAATCAGTCTCGAATTCGGCAAAGTACAGGAATGGATCGGACCCTGCCGGGCTCATCATGTGGTCGCGCGCGAATTGCGTGTTGGCCGCGCGCAGGGCAAGATCTGACCCGACCTCCCTTACTGAAATATCGCTTCCATCGTCTTCAGCCTGGAACACAATCTTGGACCCAGGCAAAAACCCGACCTGGGTAGTAATTTGCATCGCAAATGAAGTGATCGATTGTGGATCCACGTTTTCTCGGACGGTCACTTCTGACATAGAACCGTGATGGTGGCAAAAGTCATCCGCCACATCGAATGGCGGACAAGAACAATTAATCATACCAACATCGCAATGAACACGCCAAGGCAGCTCGAAATTCGGGCAGTTGTTGATGGCTGTGACGTTGATGATGAAATCGTGACGAGTGGAGATGTTCTCACCCTCTTCGTATCCATGCTGACTTCCATCATCTATCAACACAAGCCGTGCAAGTGATTGTCCGTTGGCGTTCGGCGCTGGCTGCACTATGAGAGTGCCATCACTCGTAACAACAGGAGTGCGCACAAATAAGTGCGGATTGCTCAGGCTAAGGATATGAAAGGTGACCTGCTGCTGCTGGCACAAGCCCTCGCTTGGAGGCCAGTGACTTCGGTCCCGCGCATCTCTCTTGGGGGCCTCGAGACAATACTCATTTGGAGGCCCAGCTCTAATGTCGTTTGCAAATAGAGGCACTATGAGCTCAAGGTTGCCTTCCGTCAGCTCGACCAAGTTCCGTGCCACAAATGTCGGACGATTATTGACAGGTTTCAAAACGATTTTGAGTGTGCTCGTTCTCGAACTGACACCGCCCCATTGGAATGCTTGCCGATCATGCAAAGTGATAGTTGCCACTGCAACGCCAAACTGGTAAGGTGCTGTTCTGAAAACCATGGTACCATTCAGGTGCAGCTGCGGCAGCACTGCAAAGAGAGTAGGGTGATTCACTTGCACAGCAAAATCAGCTCCGTCTTCAGGGTCTATGATTCCACTAACCACAATTTCATGCGCTACAGTCTCTGAAAACCAGCCGCTGTCCTCATACACAAATACTTTCTCAGGAATTTGGAATTGAGGCGCTCTATTCTTGATGTCAATCCTAAATGTCTCAACCATGCTTGTATCGGCAGCAGGCCCTGCATTGTCTTGCAGGGTAACATTGAATCGGAGGCCTTCGTCAGAAAACGCATCTGGTCTCATTCGGAAATACAGAGTTCCATCTGGAAAGACAATGCCGGGAGGCGTGATGAATATCCTTGTTGTCTCTGGTTCGTTCCATGGGACCACTAGGAATGTTGCAGTCTGATTTTCGCAGATTGTAAAAGGAGGGCACTTGTCAGGACCATCTTCGAAGGGGCCTAATGAGATGCCACGAACGAATTCTATCCGTTCTTGAATACCGTCATGTTCCAGTTCGCAGACTGCGTTGTTCGGAAACGACCATTCCCTATCGGCCACGCTTGAAGTCTTGCATCCAGTACCAGCAAGAGCAACAACGTAATCTGCCGCTAACCGGAATGTGGGTCGATCATTTACAGGTATCACAGAAATGGCAAGGGGTTTCGAGCTCGATCTCCCTTCAGAGTCGGTCAAGATGACATTGTACATGACATCCCCAAATCGATCAGCCCCCAGCGACAGGGAAAGCACCGCGCTTCCATTGGTGCAGTACACTCCAGCTGTGCTCTTACAAGCCTCCACGCAGGTCGTGTACTGAGTCATCCTGTTTCCATAGATCGAGACACATTTCTGCCTGCATTGTGACTGGCAGTGACCAGAATCGGCACATGAATCGTAACATGAGAGCAACATAATCTCACCCACGCCCCTTGGCCCTTCTAAAAGCTCAAAGTTGAATTGCAGCGTCTGCATTTCCTCACACCAACCGCCTTGCGTGATATTTGTTGCAAAGTTGTGCACAACCAAGCTGCTGTCCTCAAGCATGCTTATATTATGCGACAATTCGAAAGTTGGGGCCGAGTTCACAGGGACAATCTGAATCACAAAATACGACAACCGAGACATTTCTGGCGTAAACGCAGGCAATTCAGCGACAGCACGAGAGCCGTCATCAACAAGGACGACAGAAAAATTCACCCATCCGTGCCTTTGTGGGGCCAGAGTAAAAGTTAAGTCGCCGTCTGGCGAAATCGTGGCCGGTCTCTCAAACAGCTCCGCAGCGCAGCCTGTGGTGTTACAATCCTCTTCCCCGCAGTCGCGCTGCCGCCAAGGACTGGGACAGGAGTCTGGAATGCGACACTCGACCACCTGGATCACAAAGGTCAGATTCTGGTAGCTCTCCTGGGCCCCAGCAGAGATGTTCGAGGCGAAATTCTTCAAGAGCATTGGTGCACTGTTTCCCTGACGTTCGTCTTCATTCACAATCGACGGCAGCGCAAACGATGGTATGTTGTTTACATCATGAATCTGAACTTCCAGCTGCTTAGTTTCAGAAACATTGGATCCGTTACGACGCGTTCCACCATCGTCTATCAACGTGATGTTCAAAAGAGCATCACCCCATGTGCCTTCGTCAACGATCAACAAAAGCGACCCGTTGACAAAAATGTCTGCATGAATGATAGAAAAGAAGGGACTGGTCGATACAGGGACCACCATGAAAGAAAGAGTCTGCCGTTGTTCAGGACTAAATTCAGCGCCCCTGGAAATATTGGTGACAACCATTTCAGAGTGTCGGGAGCTTTCATTAAAAGTAATTGTGTGAACGAGGAGGTCGAACGATGGCGCATAGTTGACAAAGAGCACCTCGATGGCAAACGGCTGCAGATCTGACGTGTCTTCACCGCCGAATTCCGTGCCGGCATCGTCCCGCAGTACCGCAGTGAAGAGTGCTGGCGTCTCTGTGTACATATATTGTGAAGTCTTGAATGTAAGAGTGCCGTGGGCATCTAAGTGAGGCCCTTCGGAAAAAATCTGCCTTGCAACTGTCGAATTTCCGACCGAGATCAAAGAGCTGTGATCAGACAAATTGGTCACCGAAAACGTGATCTTTTGGTTGTTTTCATTAGCTGGACCCCCGCGCGAGATGTCATATGCGAAGTTTGGCACACTTATTGATTCTTTCACGTACGCATCTCTATTCACAATCACTGTCGGCATGACACTAAAGGTAGGTCTTTGGTTGACAGGGCGCACGACAATTGTGAATCTGGCATTTCCACCGTGTCCAAAGAAGGACTTGGGGATAGAATCGTTGTAATACATCGTATGTTCATCCCCAAAGTTCAGCACAGTAGAGGTGGATGTACTCAGGTTCCACCTCGGCACAAGTTCGAATGTAACATTACCGTTCAGATTCGGGCGCAGCACGAATTCAAGCAGACCATACCCAGCCTCCCCAAACGACAGCCTTGGCACTTGGGCGAAAAGCGAAATATTCCCACTCACATGTCGTGCTGTAAGAGCAGGATGAATGACGAGATAGGGACTTAACTCTGCATCGCTGGTAGATGTAGTGCCTTCAACGCCTGCATCATTAGACCATCTCAGAGGGTAGGTATAAACGGGCGGTATAGCAATCGATGGGGTAAAAATGCTTCTGATAAAATGTGCAAAGACGGCCTGACGTCCTGCTTCCTGAGTTTCCAACACTTCAACGACCCCGTCAGCAGCGTACATCAGCTTAATCATCAGCCTATGTTTGATAGGGTATAACAACGATTCATCATCGCAAGCTCCCACACAAGGCATTCGCATCGAAACCTCGAACTCAGCTTCACCATACTCATCCGCCATTTTAGCAAAGGACAGATCGGCAGTTGTGCACTTGGGTTCGCACACTGAAGTAATCAAAGGGCCAGAAGCAAAAATTTCTCCGTCTGTACCATTTTGCCAACTGTGGCTTTCATGTTTCCTGTATCGCACTTTATGCAAGTGAAATTGAATCGGCTCTTCTCGCCCGTCAATTAAAAGCCCAGCGTCAGGCGGTGTGACGATATCCTGAAGAAAACCCTCCAGCACAAATGGACGATCTTCAGGATAATGCACCCCGAGGACGGTAACGGTGTGATTCCGGACTCGAAAGCTCGGCTGATTATGGCAGTTGGCAACGAATGACTGGTTCGAAATAAGAAGGGCACTTACTTTCGGACACTGTTTTTGAATCTGTGGCAACAGATGTGTGTGCGCAAGCATGCTGTCGGCTCCTGCATACGATAATGACCAATAAAAGATTTGCAAGCTCACTTGCAATTGTGGAGGTCCAGTGCTATTGGCGATACCCCGTGTCACTCTAGATGAGTTGGTAGTAACCGTCATACGGACGGTTATCATAGGCATGCTATACACATCCGCCACAAAATGCCGGAATTTGAGCTGCGCCAAGGTATCATGCGCTAATGCAGTCAAGTTGAAGCTGCATGCAGTACAATTTTCGACGCAATTCCTGTACTCAGGTGAATTGCTTCCATGGGTCGCGACGCATTTCTGCACGCATGCTTCCTCACAGAGAGCAGGATTGGCACAGTCCTTCGTGATTTCTGTCAACTCAAAGCTGATATTTAGATACGAATTCACAGAGGTTAAGGTGAAGGTGCGCATCGCGGACTGGTTGACGCCCGAAAGCTTGGTGCCGCCGTCATCATGCAGGACAATACCAATAGTTGCCTCTCCGTGCACCTGCGGCATCAGCTCGAAGAGTAATGTGCCATTTGTGAACAACTTCATCTCGCGCCCTGGCACAAACAATCGAGAGGCATCTACGTACGAATCGCAGGTTGTCCTATTCCACAGTGCTTTCGAGTCGTTTGAAGCTTGACCCACAGTAGTTGTGTTCTGCTTCAGGCGACTCGCAGCAAGAAATTCTTCACATTGGTATGCTTCTCGCGATGCACCAAACATGAGCGATTCAATCACAGTTACTTCGAAGCTCAACTGCTGGTGCAGTTCAGTGTCAACACCCTGATCATCTCGACTGCCGCGCAAAATTTCTGTAGCAAATCCTTCAACAACATTCAAACCAGAATTTTCGCAAACTACCAGCTGAGCTTCACATACTGAAAGAACGGGGTCACAAGGTTGACTTTCTGACAATAGGACAGGAAGCTCAAGCTTGAAGGATGGTTGTTGGTTCCACTTCAAAATCTCAATTCGGAAAGATACAGGGCCGAACAAATTTCGACCACCGTTCAAGATTCCCCCATCGTCCATGAGAGTGATGTCCAATTCAACATTCCCCGTAACGTCATGTATCACGCAGAAAGTCAGCGCGCCAGTTGACGCATTGATAGCAGGCTCAAATCCATCTTCAAAGACAGCGCGCTCCGAAAATGCGCTGTTCCAGGATTGCCGAACAGAACTACTAACTGGCGAAATGTAAAAAGTCAGCGTTTGGTCCTCCTCATTCCAAGAAGACACGTGCTCCCGGTTTGGTGTGATCTGAGAAATTCGCGCAGCAAAATTTTCAATAACAACCGGGTGTTGGCAATTCATTTCGTACATCGCATTTCCACAGTCACGGCAGTTTTGTTCTAGTTCCACGACAGTTGAGCATGTCTCTTCTACATCCACGTTCTCGCATTCCTTGGTGCAGTTGTGCAGGCCCTTCTCATGCAACAGAGAAGAACAATTGATCTCAAAGTACGGTGCATCATTCACTGGATAGACAAAGAACGTCAGATTGCCGGCATGTCTCATCCATCCACGGCCATCTTCGTGGTCGTTCTCCGCAGTTATCAAGAGTGTTGCGTTACCGTACGCGTGACGATGTAACGTAAAGAGTAGTTCACCTCCACCTTCACCATCCACAATAATCTGAGGCTCGACGTCAAATAAATCAGCACCCATCAGAGTGACGACATTAAAGCTTGACTGACCTACAATCAAAGGACCGGGTACTCCTGCCACACGCACGAGCTGCGGATAGGAGGCATTTGCTTGATCTTCCAGTACCAAGAACGTATCGGGACCCACTGCCTCTGGTAATTCCAGCCTCAAGAGCATCTCCACAATGATTGTGAATTCGTGTGTGGCACCAGCACCTTGCATTTGGAGTGAGTATCTTGTTTCTCCATAGCCCCGTGGATTTTGTAAGAAGGTGAGCATGGCTGTCGCTCCGTTCGCACATTCAGGATCACACATGCTCGTCACGTTGGGACCATCAAGTACCAGTGCCGCGTCAGATCCGTCGTGGGCTACTGGAAGTACATGAAACAAAACGTATTCACGACCGTCAGTTCCTAACTGCGAGTCTGGAGGAGAGATTACATCCTGCAGGAATCGATGCACAGTCACGTTTACCCCCTTCTCGTGATAAAAACTAACACCCGTCTCCTTCCAGCCAAGAAAGCCTCGAATTCCTACCACACGATCAACGACCGCTGGCTGTGAAATGTTTAATCCATGAATCACCACGGCCACCTCATCAAAGAGCTCTGCGGTCTCTATGCCAGTATGATTTATGAATCTGAAACCAGGGATGTGATCGAAGCCCTTCGCATGTGCGGAAGAATGCAATACCTCCACAGCTGCGTGGCCACCGACACCCTGTATGGTCGCAGCGATATCGAAAATTCGGTCTTTATTCTCCAGAGTCTGAGCGAACGATACGCCCAAGATTTGTAGTGCAAGGCCCGAACCCACGCTATCGGTGTAATTGTGATGTACAAGAACCAGCGACGGGTCTGTGCCAAGGAGTTGCGCCACGATCCGATGGACTTCAAGGGCTGGAGAGTTTGAGCTATCTGTGATGCTGAGTACGACATGCACATACGAATTGACGATCAGCATCGCGAACTTGCGTTGAAACACATCTACCCCAGCATACTTCGTGTTTTCCGCGAAGTTGTGTGCTTGCGTCCCCGACACATTATCCAGCTCTGCCCCATTATCTGTTATAGTCACCACCAGAGCAATTTTGTCGCCAAATCCCGGAAGGCGATGAGGCATCATCGCGAAGGTGAGAGTACCGTTGGGCTGGATGAAGGGCTGAACCTGAAATAACGAAACGTTGCCTGACACTGCAAATGTGTGAGTTTGCTCATCTTCCATGTCTTGGCCGTTGATCTCCCGGCCGTGCAAGATTTGCACCAAAAAGTTTTGGACGACATTCGTTTGAGTACTCTGCCATACAGGCATGCTGTTTTCAAACACTGGCATATCCCAAAGAGGGGCGCTTGAAGTCCATGGTGGAGAATTCTCACTGCAGCATTTGCCTGCTTCCACATTGCAAGTCCGTCCAGAGCAAAAGGAAAAAGAAGGTTGCTGATTCACCGAATAAATCAGAATGTCGACGGTAACCACTCCAAACATGTTGACACCACCGCGCTCTGTCCCGCCGTTGTCGTACAGGGTCAAGTTGTAGGTTGCACTACCGTTTCTGTCTTGAGCGAGGCAGAAAGAGAGCCGTCCTGTTTCAACATCGATTTTGGGGTGCATGTCAAAGATACTATCCTTTCCATGCACAAAATTCATCTGGAAGGTCAATTTCTGCCCGAACTCATACTCAGGGCCCCATACAGAAGGCATCAGGGTGTGTGTCGGAACAGCATCGTTCACGACGAAGGACCTTTCCGACGGACAGCCAGTGAGTGTCTCGCCCGGAACGCAGTTCACGCAATTTTCGTCTACCGCAATGGATACGTGGCAGCTTGCGAAAAAGTCGTGATGCAAATACAATTGACCAGTTGAAGAGTCGATACCGGTGTCTTCGCCAGAAAAAGCAACCGGGTGTGCATACACGTTCAGCTCTTCTCTCGACACAAGACCATTCACATCAGAATCAACTGTTGAAAAATCTTTTCTTCCTCCTACAACAGCTGAGAAAGCCCCGAATTCTGCAGGTGACCACTGGCCATTATTGTCTAGATCATAGGCGCTGAATTTGGCTTCTGAAACGAAATCCCAATCTCGAATGAAGGACCAATCCATACATTGCCCGCGGCAACCAAACTGATTCGGATTGGGCAGACTAGGACGGCAATTTATCCCAAAGGAAGGATGGTCATTGACCTGAAGGACCTGGATTTGAAAGACAAACTTTTTGCTCTTGTGCGGTCCCGGGAGCGACACACCTCCCAGTGACAAATTTCCGAACGCAGCATCGTCTTCAATGAAGACTTCGAACGTTGCATTCCCAGAACGATGCGGTGTGAGAGAGAAAGAAATATTTCCACTGAGCGCATCGATCTTTGGTTGTCTGGAAAACAAAGGACTGCTGCCCACCACCTTGAATGACACAGATTGGTCCCTTTCATCCCAAAGCTCACCTTTTGGACCGACGTCCATGTTAGGCCCGGGGCGAATATCGTACGCAAATTGTCTGTTGTATGTGATATCAACATACTTATCTTCCCATACTTCAATCCGCTGCATCTCAGGATAAATTTCGAACGAAGGGGCGGAATTCAAATGTGTGATCTGCAGAGTCATATTGTATTGCAGCACTGCCGCAACTACTCCTGAACTGGTTCTTTCCACTACCTGAATCGTCATTGTTGTGTTTCCGAATACCGAAGGGCGAGTCCGGAACGACAACGCGCCAGTTGCATCTATCTCTGGCATGTTTGCATAATAAGCAGATTCAGCTTCGACGGAAAAAGCCATAGTGTTCAGGAAGTCACCAATCCGGCCTTTGAGAGCGTCGGAAATGAAATGGGTCAACACAATCAATCCAGCGTTTTCTTCAACAGTGAGAGTTCCTGTTGAAAACAACGACGGCGACTTCGGCAGTATGTTGACTTGGATGGTTTTTGTTATGGTATTCAGACCATAAAATTCTGTGCCTCCATCATCAGACATTTTCACTTCCAGGTTCGTGTTTCCGAATCTCTTCGGATTGACGATAAAGTGCAAGCTTCCATTCTGCAGCACAGTGGGACCAACAGCATACAACATATCCCAGTCTCCATCAACATTTGATATCGAAAAAGACACACTCTGCGTGTTTTCGGTTCTCACCAACTCCCCGTTTTCGAACACTCCCTTTCGTAGCTGGTAGGCCCACCCGTCCATCTTAAAGAACAACGGCTGATTTAGCTGTGATTCTGCAGTGCTCCTGAATACATTGACCTGGCCACCTGCTTCAAATTCAGGTGCTTTGTTGATATCAACTACCAGCAAAGGCGAAATGCCTGGCGTTCTAGTACCATTCACAGGTGCAATAAATTCGAATCCTTCCGTCTCACTTCCAAACATAAGACGCATTCTCACTTCGAGATTCTGGAAAACGCCCCAGGAGGTATTATCATCCCAAACCGGTGGCTCGCACACCAATTCATTTTGCCCCAAGGCAATGCTAGTTGGGGTGCTGAATCTTGACGAGTTCATAGACCCAGGTACATCGAATACGCACTTATATTGTCCATTATGGCTGAAACCGAAGCCTGTAATGGTGATTGCAGGCGACTTGCCTCCATTCGTACCCCCTAGCCTGTCCATAAAAACAGGGGAGTAAGCCGTCCATTCCTGCAAAAACTCAAATGGTACGCTAGAGGTTGTCACGCCTTCAAGTACAACAGCAGAAGATTGCATAGATGCAACGCGGATTTGCTCCGTCCCAGCTAGTCTGAAGCGAACTTGATGCGCAATGAAGGGCCAAGTAGGCACAGGGCAGAACATGATCGTCGAAGAATTTACTGTGGCCACACTTGTCACGTTGTCAAATGAACAGACGTACCTTTGCGTAATGTTGAAGCCAAATCCTCGGACCGTAATTACGTTCTTTCCAACTGCAGAGCCCTGCGTGGGACTAATTCCCAAAAATCCGTCGGCAACTTTCAAGTATCCACTAGCGTTGTGTCTTGGAGGGACAATACGCCCGCCTGATAGAATGCGGATGGTTGCATGTTCAGTTTTGCCGTGGCTCCATCGCGGGAGCATACATGTCACCGACGTCGCATTGGAAACTGAAATCTGTCCGGGTGGCGATTGATACCCATCTACGAAAAGGATGCATTGGTACGACTGTGAGACATCGAAACCAAACGCAGGCAACAAGATTGGCCAACCCCCCGCAGCAGCAACCTCTGACACAGACAGCGTTTCGGGGCTCCATGTCTCGAAAAATGTTACAGAGCATCTGTATGTCGAGGGCCGCGTTCGGCACACCTGGTCGGCGTCCAGATTTGACAGACCGCCACCAGTAAACAACAATGAACTTGAGCTTCTGACAAGATCAACAGCTACTGCACCCGACAGTGCCCCAGCAGAGTATTTTGAGCCCCAGTTTGGTGCCGGGCACAGTACAGAGGTGCTTGTCAAAGGCACAGCAGTAGTTGATGCAAATTCCTGGCTGCCCCTAAAAAAGTTACATCGGTACGCCTGCGTGAGATTTATTCCGTATGCGTCAAGTTGCAGCAGCGAGGCTTCATCAGCCGATGCCAAGTCCGTTTTGACGCCATCGCGAAATCCATCCCAACCTTCTTTGAATGCAAAGTACAAGCTACTGCTTTGGGTGCCTTCAAAGTCAACCGGCACGCTGAAATTCATCTGATGAAGGCTTGAACATGCCGCATCATGACAGTCAGACATGTCCCGAGCTGCCGTCTCTAATACAGAAAAAACTGTGCTCGATTCAACAAACTCCCATTTCGGTACCACACACTCAAGCATGTGCGAGTGAACTGGTATAGCAATAGAATCTGCAGAAATTCCTTGATCCCTGTCGTGAAATTTGCACGTGTAGTTGCGCGAAACATTGAATCCTGCTCCCATCACCTGGATCGTAAGTCCGCCTTTGGCAGGGCCTTCGGACAAACTTTTGCTTGTCCAGTATTGCTTCACGTAGTATCTGAAATTTTTTGTTCCCACCATCGAAGTGACAAAATCTAGAGAATGGGCGACGGTGCCCAGACCATAGGGCCATTCAGGCACGGCACATGTGGCAAAGGTGACATTGTAGAACATTATTTTGCTTGTTGCACGCCTATTCAACACGCCCACTTGTTCGAAAACACATGATCCATTTCCAGTGGTCGGAAAGCCGTATCCCACAAGTTCGATCTGCGTGCCGCCTTCAGTTGGACCGGAGGATGACACACTTTGCCAGACGACTTCAAACTCGAACACGTTGGTTGCACCCGTACCTGCATTTTCTGAAACACTTCCTCCCGCCGTGTAGCTTACACGAGTTTGTTCCCACAATTCGACTGAAACGTAGCCAGCAGAGTACTGCGTCCCCCACGGTGGCGTTGTGCAGATGGCAACAGAAGAGTTGAGAACACGTGCAACTGATGTGACATTAATCAGGCCATCGTGTGGGTCCGAGAACAAACATGTATACGTCCTATGGGCATCCAGCCCGTAAGCGGCGAAGGTAATATTTGTCCCACCTGTTGACGGACCTCGCATGGGTGTGATTGAATCCCACCCAGAGAAATAGTGGAACGACGCGTCAAGTCCACCTGCCCCAGAGCAGTTTGCCTCGCACTTTTGGATCAAGGGCTTCCCGAAAGGATCAAACACAATCAAATCCGACCGTCCTGGAAGAGGAACTGCTGGTGCCTCACACATCAGCTGTGTATTGCTGAGAATTGTCGCCGGAACTTTCTGCGCGATCGAGCCATTGAAGAGACAAAAATAGCTCGCACTTGTGTCTGATCCGAATCCGAAACCTTGGATGAAGATTTTGCTACCTCCCTTTGTCAGTCCGCTATCAGGGTATTTGGATGTCCACTCAGCTGCCATGTAAAATTGCAGGTCAGGATCCCCATCGTAAGGAATGATTGACGTAGGTGGACTCGATGCAGTGTCAACTGTCTCGCCGCCACCACATTCGCAGCAATACATCGCGCTTTCACCACCCGCCGCATCATCACACCACGAGCGATCATAGTTGTAGTCACTGCAATCAAATCCCAAGGCATCTGTCCATTCTTGAGCTGTTGCTGATCGGCACACGGGATTGGACTCTACAGGGAGATTGACGTTGAGATTCGAGACTTGTAGTGTCATACTGACGTACGCAGCTCCATATGGCCACACTGCAGTGTTACATTCAAGAGCACTTACGTTCAGCGGCTGCGCCGGATCTGAATAGACTTGGTTTCCGTCAGAACTTTCAAAAATGCAATAATACCACCTACTTGAGTTGAACCCAGCACCACTTACTTTCAATATTTGGCCACCACTTGATCGCATCTTATCGTTGTTATCAGCAGCAAGTCGAGCAGAGTGCCAGGTTGAAATCAAAGTCAAATCTGCCTGAGACAATGACAGAGAGTCTGCAAAGTTATAGAAGTCTACAGCTTGCCCACCGTGGTAGATCGAGAGGGGAACTTCGATGGAAATTTTCGGTGCGCCGCTTTCGGTGTTTATTCCCTCCCCGATAGCCCGAGTCAAACCTATAGATGGGATAGGACATTCAATCTCGATGTAGCTCCTGACTAGCGCTGTCGTTCGAGCCTCGCCTTGTGTGCCATCCGCAAACACACACTGATAATCAGGCGAAGACTTAATGAAACCGAATCCTTGGATGATGGCTACAGTAGGCATAAGACTCTGGGCTCCAAGTGTAGAGAACGCATAATCCCCGATCACTGCATCCCAGCCCTCCCGGAATAAAAAGCGGGCATGCTGCGCACCCGAGCCCGAAAACTCGAGCACCGAATCTCCATGTATTGTCAATGTGGTCTCTGCGGTTGCGAATGTCCATTCCGGCACAACACAAACGATGCTAGATGTCGAGAGGCTCTCTGCGTAGCTGACTACTGATCGTGACCCGTAGGAAAAAGTGCACCTGTATTGAAAGGACGTTTCTTGTCGAAATCCGGCTCCCTGGATCGTCACGATAGATCCACCCTTGGCAGGACCTTCCGACACATCTTTGCTGTTCCAGGTGCTCTCGTATGTGAAGACAAACTTGGATCGAATGGGTAAGACTTCTGATCCTTGACTGTCCAGTACATGTACGGAGACAGTTGCAGCCCCATACGGCCATCGCGGCGCATTACACCGCATCGTAGACACAGTGACGCGGCTGGCAGTACTTGTCGCTGTCTCACTGCTGCCATGTCTAAAGAGGCAGGAATAGGTCTCATCTGTCCTGAATCCACCGCCGTTGAATGTAAACCGAGTGCCCCCACCTGCGCTTCCGGAGGTTGGCGCCTCCAATTCCTCCAAGACAGGGATCATGTCGATCATGCATGGTCCACTCGGAAGGCATGGATAGCTCGAATAACCATCAATCATAAAGTCGATGGCCCGCTTTTCATTTGTACCAAATACGCTTTGAAGAATTTGAAGCCTGACGCTTGATGCTGCATACTGTGAGCCCCAAGGAGGCAGCACACACGTGAGACGTCTGCTGCTGAGAGCAGTAGCCACTGAGGTCATTACGCCAGCATTTGAAGAGATTTGACACATATAGTCTTCCGACGGAGTCTCGAAACCATGGCCATTAATCATGACGTCGACAGATCCCGAAGCAGGAGCAATGTTTACCATTGCAAGCAGACGCCTGGAAGCAATGCCTGACTCGTTGAAGAAAATAGTCACACTCTCGAGGCTTGGGACGCAGGCGAGAAGCTGATTACCCGCGGTACCAACAAATGGGATCAAGAGCCCGTCTTCCGTCAGGGAAAGGGTCACTGTTTCGGCTGCGGTGCTCAGCGCGGGCGAGTGGCAAGTTACACGATGTGGATTCACTGCTCTGGCTTTCGTGCTCATTTGAATAGTGGCACCCGTGAAGATGCACGCATACGCACGATCAGGATGAAAAATTCCTCCTGCAATTGTGAGAGATTCCCCGCCCCTGGCCAAGATCTTCATCTTGCTACACGATCTCCAAGAGGTTGCAAACCCACTCAAAGAAACAGTTCCTGTGCACGTCTCTGAATGTCCAGACTCGCACACGGCTGTCCCGTGTTGAGGTTCACCTTGGTAAAGTGTCACATTGATTGCTGTCTCTTCTCCTGTCCAAGCAGCCGAGGTCAGGATGAGTTCATTTGAAGACAGCGGGGAGCCTGGCTCGGAAAGGAGAGAGACCGTGCTTGAGCTCATCACAAAATAATATGTCTTGAGCTGATCAAACCCGAATCCCTGGAAAGTGATGTTAAAATACTCCTTGGACAACAGTGGAGATGTCGAACCAATATCCCATTCCGTTACGAAAGTGAAGCTGCTCTCGTCATTGTTTGGCAGCTCAGTCAGGAACTCGACCTTCGATCCAATCAGGTGGTCTGAGATTTGAGAAGCAAATGCACCCCGTTGCATAATCGAAACTACAACATTGGTCCCATCTGCCTCGATACGGTCAACACCAACATATTCATTTCCGATTTTCATGAATTTGATGAAACGCGTTGGAACCAGACCACTCACGCTGATGCTGATGCTCTCGGACCTACATCCTTGCGGCGACATGTAGTAGCACTTATACATGCAGCGTGCATAAGTGGCATTGCTATCCGCGCCGTACAAAGAGATGCAATTTTCTGCACACGTGCTGTTGCACCAGGTGGCGTTGCAAGCAGATAAGAAAAAAGTAGCGTCGATAGTATCAGGCAATGCATCGTCGTTGCAGCTGAAGAGAGGGACCTTGAGGGTCTGCTGATCAAAGCTTTTGTATACCCGGAACCTCTGAGTCTTTACATTTTGACCCATGTCATGAGCTGCAAAGTTGCTCCCCCACGATTGACTTCCTGTTGGTATGGAACAATTGATCAGGTTGGGCGGAGACTGAACTATAGCTGGCATGATGATTCCCTCGACGTCACTTTCAAATGCACAGAAGTAGGTCGCATTCTCATCGAAGCCAAACCCAGGCACAAGCAGGGTAGTGCCGCCTGCCGCTGAGCCCTCTGTAGGTTGGACAGCCTCGGCCACATGGTCCACAATGTCAAAAGTCCTGTCTGCATAGGAGGTTGGACTGTCCCACTCGAGGTACGAGCACGAGAAGTTCCAACAGGACGGCGAAAACAGATTTGACGTCAAAGTACAGACCCCATCCGACCAGGAGCAACACGTTGGATTCCAGCACGAGTCTTTCGTGCCGCCTGCAAAAAAAGTATCAGTGCGGAAAGCCGGTGACCACGGAATCGGTGCGCCGTCACGCAGAACATCCACCTCTGTCATTCGCGATGGCCCATTCACATATGGCGAGAGACAAAATGCCTGCGAGACGTTCTCAATCGTAACAGGCATTTGTACTTCGCCAATGTCATCTAAACCTCGGAAGCGGCATGCATACACAGCATCGGATGCATCCACAAAACTGTAGCCTAGAAGAGTGATTTTTGTCCCGCCGACGGCATTGCCAAACGTTGGCTTCATCGTCCCCCACGAATCCTGCATTTCAAAATTGAGACCACTTGGAATTTCGTCTCCATAGGACCCAAGACCAATTTCAACACCCTGCGAGCTCCGAAGAGAAAGAGAAGTGAATGATGCCGGGAATGAATCCCAGGCTGGGACTTGACATTGCACAATACTGGCAGTAAAGATTTGCGACGAAGGCAGGTACGCTCGAGCTGGCAAGCTCAAGACCTCGTTTGTACCATTTTTGAAGTGACACCTGTAAATCTCACCAATGATGTCAGCACTGTCGTAGTGTACCGCCCCCGACCAAAAAAACCGCGGCGCATCGGAAATGTTGTCGAACGCAACAAGAGAGTCGGGGCTGTTCGTCGGGGCGGCAGATTTTCCAAATGCCAGAGAACCTGCAGAGACAGACAAAAATCCATCCTGCCATTCGCTGCAAGAGCCCTGTCGTTCCCAATGTACAATCCCGCTCTCAGCCATCAAAATGAACCCCTGGGTGCTTCCAGCAGAAAGCGGGAATGCATCGAACTTGACAGTATGAGTGTTCGACGAGTTGCGAACAGAATATCCATCCAACGGACCGAGTATTTGCCAACCATCGATGTTTTTCTCAAAATGCTCATATGAACACGTCGGAGTTCCAACACAAAGTTCCTTTTTGCGCGTCATCACGAAAACTCTAGTCATTCCCGCGAAGTTATCGATCGTGCGGAAATCAAATCCAGTCACGGACAAAGATCTTCTCGCAAATATATTGAAGGCAATACCTCGGTAGGACGCCAGCCCCCCTTGGGAGAGCGTCAGATTCATGAGTGCCAGACTGCAGTTCGGGCCTTCGACTTTGTGGGCTGACCCTAGAAGTGTGCCATTCAACCCGCTACCGTAAACATCGAGCAGGTCGCCACCAGCTGCTAAACTCCCTGTTCGTGACGCCCCAGTTATGGCAGGCTTGAATGAAAAGCTTAGACGTCCGATTCTGGGCTCGAAATCCACTAAGGCACGCACCACCGAGTTCTTTTCATGTGCAACTGCAACGGAGCTCATCTGACCACGTGCAACAGTCCAGACCGAGTCTTTGCTGATACGCGTCAAAAGCAGTATCTCACTACCGATTCGGAGATAGCTGCCAACTCTGAAATGACTCGTAGTGCGGGCGTTAGACTCGTTCTGCACAGTCTCGTTCGCTTGCCCTTGTATCATTAAATACACGTCAGATGTTGTAAGGTGCGAAGCTAAAATTACCGTCTGATTTCCGATTTCAATGTCTACATTTGCAAGCCCTGCAGGATATCGGGCCCCCCACATCGAACCGATATCACATTCCAAGCGTTGTGGCGAAACTACTGTTGCCGCTACGCTGATACGCTGCTCGGGCATCCATGCATTTCCTGTAGCGTTTGGACTCCATACTTGGCAGACAATGCCCGTGGAATTCAGAAACCCAGAACCGTGCACAGTGATGGTTGATTGCGAGGAAGGACCACGTGAAGGTTCGATTTTAGCCACCGAAGTCGCTACGTAGATCAGCGTACGCCCGAAGGTTGAGAGGCGAGGTACTTCTCCGGACACGCTCGACTGCAATGAGAATTCGTACCTTATTCCAGCGATTTCGAAGGTCGGTGTGTGGCAGAAAACATTGTATTCACTGATCACTGAAGCTGGGCTGTCGACAAAAATGGTCGGATCGTCGGTTGAAGTAAAGCGGCACGTGTATGCGAAACCACCGAAAAATCCAGCTCCGAGAATTTGTAGCTTCAACCCACCTGACGCTGGGCTCCAGCATTCGATTTCCCCGTTGGGAAGCGGAGCATCCGATTGCTCGTCCCGATAGCACGCAGATGCATACACTGATCCGCCCAGTGTCTGCGCAGACACGACACCCCAGGATGACGCGTATATGAACGACCTTAGTACTTCAGCCGAGGGATGTGCGAAAGAACGTCCCGCCTCTCGGAAGATCTTACTGCAGGAGCCTGTAGATGTACACTTTTCGATTTCGACGTTAACCAATCCTTCCCGCCCCTCGAAGGCAGGAATCTTTACCAAAAGCAAATTTGGACTAGCAGGACTGGTCAACGACGTCCCTGATGCGAGAAGCGACCCATCACCTCGCGTGCCTTCAAATAATGCTCTGTACACAGCATCCTCATCGAATCCTCTCCCATAAACAATAAGTCCACCAACCAGTGGCTCGTACAAGCCTGGAAGCCCGGCAAGGGTATTTTCAGCATCTCCACCAAAGACAGACCGTTTAAGTGTACTGTTGAACCACCAGACGGAATGGAAGCGGACAATCGGCGCAGCGCTCGCAGAGTTTCGTCGTGCAATGACTGATTGACCGTCCGTCACGTCCTTGATTACTGACAGGTGGGTATCTCCTTCAGCCGCAGGCCATTCAGGAGTAACGCACTGTATTTCGGTGGGTGAGATCCATTTAGCCGTAGTGCTTGTTGACGCAGAATCGTCATTGGCAAAATGACAGTAGTAGTTGACTGCATGATGAAATCCGACGCCAAAAACAGTGATAGCACGCCCACCCGAAGCGGGCGTCTGGCAGCCTGCGCTCGAACCCGAACAAACAAATTCGAACCAGGCCTCACGCAGCTCAAGCTGGATATCCTGTTCATCTATCAGTTGTGCTCCTTGGTACGTTAGGTCTAGTGTAAATAATTGAGATCCATATGCTGAATACTCTATAGCATCATAATCAAACATACAGATGAGCTGGCTCGAACGGGAAGTTTGAACAAAGCTCGCTTGGATCGACACATTTCCCCCAATTTGCACTAGTGTGCATTTGTAGTCTGGGGCGACCCGCAGATTGAAATCGCCGCGATTGAGAAGTTCTGAGCGCCCTTGGCTGTGGAAGCCAGCCCCCTCGACTGTCACATTCAATGGCCAACATTTCGGCATCACTGCTTGTGTTGACAAACCACTCCCGCAGTTATCTACAAACCATCGCGAAAAAGCCTTCTCGACCCTTTGCTTGAAGACGAGACTGACAGGAAGGCTGAAGAGTGGAACAATTTCAGCTTCACTTGATAATGTCCCTGTTTTTTTGACGAGAGTGACATTTACGAGGCCAGCATCGTATTGCCAGCGGGGAACACTTGCGACAAAAACACGTTCTACTTCGATGTTTGTCGAATTCTCAACTTCGACTCCCGCCACAAGCAGGTTCCCGTTTGCATCCGTGAAATGACATTCATGACGAACTGCAGGGTCAATACCCCATCCATAGATTTCAAGCCTGAAGCCTCCCGTCGCCGTTGCTTCAGGCACGCATGGTGGGCTGCTCTCGTTGAATGAACTATTTCCACGGAGGGCCGTGACAACATCATCCCGGTAACTGTAAGGAAAAGTGTCCAGCGATGTGTTGAATACATCGCAAGATGCAACGCCGATTCCGATGAACTCGGAATACACGGAAACGTACACTGGTGTGCCCTCAGGGCTCCGTATGAGCGAAGAGCCCGAGAACAGCTTGAGCTCTGCCCTTCGCGCTGCTCTTGACCTCGGCCAACTAGGTGATTCACAGGAAATCGTAGATTCATCTACCTTGGCGACAGCACCCTGCAATTCCAAACCCAACATCTCAAATCTGCACTCGTAAGTCTCAACGGTCTCGTATTTGCCAGCAAGCACAATTGTGCCCCCTGCTGCTGCAACCGGCGAGGGACTTACAAGGACAGCCCGAAACAATACGGAACCTACGCCGAGCAGGCTGCCAACCGGCACAATCTCTGAAGGAAACGTGCTATCGTAAAGAATAATTCGAGCGTCAGTATCTGCGTACCTCCAATCCGGCACAGCACATGTTACCATACTGTCATTGACTACGCGAGCGGGCAGTGTCGTTGCAGAAATAAGGTCATCGCAAATATTTGACGCACACTGCGAACTTTGGGTACACGGAGCGCCGGCATTGCTTCCACCCATGCACGATCGGGCCGTGGCGATGCGATCAACGTAAGCTGGATCATGAAACTGACACCGGTACACGTTGCGGCACGGACTTGCGGAGGATTTTGAGTAGCAGAAATTTTGTCCTGTGATTGTAATCATTTGAGTCCCGTCGTATGCCTGCGTGTGTAGTATAGGGGCTCCAGTAAGGCTCGCCCGGGTAAAAGTGAGCTGGAAAGATTCGCCTCCAATTCGTTTCAACGTGTATATCCGCTCTGCTTGCGACGCTAAAGCACACTCGCAGCCACAAGATCCCAATAGAGAGTGCGTCATTGCGAGCCCGTCAGATGAGCACGAACAATTTGCCATTGTGCAAAACAATTTTGATGACGATTCTTCGCAAGTGCACCCGCAATCAGGCACCCCTGCAGCTGTGATTGCTTGTCCGGTGATTGAGCACGAACAATCTTCTGCTGTACAGTTCCTTTGACAAACAGAATAATTGCGATAGCACTGATACATGCAGCGTGCATAAGTGGCATTGCTACCTACGCCGCCGTACAAAGCGACACAATTTTCTGCGCACGTGCTGTTGCACCACGTGCTGTTGCACGCCGATGAGAAAAAAGTAGCGTCGATAGTATCCGGCAAGGCATCGTTGCAGCCTACACGCGAAAGATTGACCTTTCGGGTACTATCGAATAAAGAATAAAACTGCGGGTACGAAATGGATCCGTTGTGTTGTGGGTTCCATTGTTTCCGTGCCCGAATAAGTGAGAGCGAGGCTAAAGTCCCTGGCTTGTCTGTAGCAAATTCAGACCATCGCGGAGCAGGGCATGTGAGGACCGTTGCAGAGAGCACGGTTGGCCAAGAGTCCAAAAAGAATGAGGAGCAGTGAGTATCTTCACATGCGAACCGGCAAGCAAGTCCGGGGATGGAGAGCGTGCTAAATCCCGACCCATACAACGTGATCGAAGACCCGCCAACGGATGGAGCCGTTGCAGCGGGCTGCGGCATTTCGTATGTATACAAAAGCCTAGCTGATTGCCAGACACTGTGCCATTCGAAGATCGACCCCGACTCAATGCCCGCATATGGAACCACACTAAGAATGTCCCCACCAATTGACCTGTGCACCGAAATGGTTGTAAACTGCTCAGGATAAATCCAATCGGGAAGAATGAATGAAATGGAATCTCCTAGGCGCTGCCCGTCTTCAGAATACTGAAACGGAAGACTTTGATTCACAGGTATGCGCCCGGTGAACTTGAGCGCATATCGAATCCCAGTAGACTCTAAGGCAAAGCCCCTACCATGAATCTTGATAGATCCTCCATTGATGACCGGGGCGTAATTCTGGCCTTCGATGCTGTCCCAAAGCGCAGTGTATGCAAACGTGATCGGCGCCCCTGCCTTACCAACGAGAGAATCATTCTTGAAAAGGGTGAGGGATGCTCCCATCTCGCCGAAATTCCACTCTGTTCAGAGGCCCCATGCTGGAAGTCAGTTTCATAGTAGCGATAACGGCACGCGCAATTCAGCCCAGCAGACAGCAAGCAATGTCGCATGAGAGCACCGCAAGCGCACCTGGTATTGGGCACTTCAGCGCGAAACACGCCACTGCAGGACAATCAGCCTGACACGTGGATGTCACTCTGTATGGCCCCGCCGCAAATCGTGCTTCATAGACATATCCTCTACTTCTAAATCCAGTGCCCGCAACCGTCATTACTCCTCCGCCAATGACGTCGGATTGTATGGGGGTTGCCGACGTCCAGCTTGTTACACTGTACGCGAAGTAAGCTGCAGTTGGATTGCCCGTAAAGGGGAGTTCTACAGCATCCTCGGTAATGCTGAGGGCTGCCTGCGTATCCATTGCCATGGCCCATGCACTCTGCAATGTTGGCGACAAACACGTCAGACGAGTGGAAGAACTGACGTGGGCGAGTGACACTGCTTGCTCATCCAGCACCCCCCTCCCAGTGAAGACACACTTGTACTGCGCAAGCCTGGTGAAGCCTGCGCCCTGGACGACCAGCGGCGCTGCTCACGCAGACAATCGGAATCAGCACGCGTGGAATCGCAAGTGTTTTGAGGGTGTGGCAAGTCGGATTGTTAGACTCATCCCTATCTCGAGACGTTTTGA
>Ga0115006_10000191_pt1 | contig 31960 bp, 11 predicted proteins | sample ArcOceMetagenome_3_FD_88943 | JGI IMG/M metagenome (GOLD analysis project Ga0115006, IMG submission 88943) | Marine eukaryotic phytoplankton communities from Arctic Ocean - Arctic Ocean- Svalbard ARC20M Metagenome | ecosystem: Environmental > Aquatic > Marine > Oceanic | place: Arctic Ocean...
ATACGTGTGTGTGTATGTGCGTGTGTGTATACGTGTGTGTGTGTGTGTGTACGTGTGTGTGTGTGTACGTGTGTGTGTACGTCTCTCTCTCTCTGTGTGTGTGACCGAAAGGAGGTTGGCAGAGAAAGAGGCAGGGAGGGAGAAAGGAAGAGAGAGGGGCGGAGAGAGAGCGCGCGCTCGCGAGGAAAGAGAGAGAGAAGAGGGAGAGAATGTGTATGCGTGTGTGTGTGCGTGCGTGCGTGCGTGCGTGTGTGTGTGTGCGCGCGCGCGCGTGCGTGCGCGACACGTGCGCATGCACAAAGGGTGAACCTGTAGTGGGAAAGCCGACGTAGGAGGACGCAGCGCAGCCGTGTCGGTGCAAGTAGCGCTCGAGTTGGTGCGCCAGCACCTCCTTGTCGTCTACGCCTGCCCTGAGCCTGGAGTACGTGTGGCTTCTTGCCTTGAGCTCATGACACACTGAGTGTGTCTGCGATGCTCTCTTGCTGGTGTGTCTAGGATTCTGTGCTGGAGACATACTAAGCGTGTTTGAGATGCAGCCTTGTTACGTGTTTCAGATGCAGACTTGTTAGTGTGTCTAGCACTAAGCGTGTTTAAGATTCAGTCTTGTTAGTGTATGCATCATTCAGCCTTGTTGCATGCATGCTCATTTAGAGAGTCTAGGGTGCCATTGCGTTGCGGGCTGACGCAACTAGGTCTCCTTGGACTGCGGTCGGCACATGTTGCACTCGGTCTATCGCTCGCCCACGCGCTCGCTCACCCACCCCCGCGCCAGGAGACATGGGCACAGCGCCCATTATAGGAGCACCTGCACCTGCCAGCGCAGCGCGAGAGCGCGTCGAGAGGGCGCACCGAGAGAGGGGTCGGCCGAGGGCGCCGCCAGTAGGGCGCGTCCAAAACTTTTCTTGATACCAAAGATAGCACAGCGGCACAGCTGTCAAACTGGCACGCTCCCCTAGGCGTCCGGGTGCTGTGAGCTCGGCTGGCGGTATGTGGTGTAGGTGATCTAGGGAGGTGCGCTTGTGTCAGTGCTGTCTCGGGAAGGCATCTGCAACAGGAGCGCTGGTAGCTTCGTGGATGAGTATGCTACTGTGGCCGGAGTAGTACCCTCTTTAAGCGGTATATTTGAGCCAGCTATGATTGTTTACGAGAAAGAACAATAAACATCATCATCATCTTCGGTCTGCGCAGTGGGCGTAGTGGAAGGGGGGTGGATGAGAAACACGAGAGAATGCGCGCGCATATCAGAAGGCTACCAGGGTGAGAGGAGTTGGAGGGATTAAACCCGCACACCTTGAGGACCCGACACGGATAGCACAGGCCGTCTGTCTGCAAAAACGCAGGCGGCGCACACGTCAAGGTTGGTGTACATGGATGGGCGCACCCACACATACGAATACGCACGTGCACATGCACGCACACAACATACGCACGCACGCACGCAGCCGGGAGACTGACTGCGGGGCTCAGAGGGTTTGTGAGACTGCCTGTTCTTGCCATCGTGCTGCCTTGGCCGGTCGTCCCCTGGAATGCGCAGAGCAAAGCACGTGCGAGTGTGAGCATGCCATCGTGCACGTGCGTGAACGCATCTGTGCCTCGCGCACAGGAGCGTGCCGACTCGGACCGACCGCGTGAGCCCAAACGTGGGTGTGGGAGATGCCCGCCTTCCGGATGGAGCGAGGGAGTGCCGGAAGAATGCTTGAACGTCGTGCTTCATGGCCTCAAAAACCTCCCTGTCAGTCAGATCAGGACGGGATTGCCTGGGCGGCGCGAGCGCGGCTGGGGAACTGGCGCTCGTCAGCCGTGCACCCTTCAGGCTGAGGCTGAACAAGGCGTGGGAGCTGGAGGGCGCACGAGCCACGATTGTGGGAGGCCATGACAATCAGCAGCAAACCATCAGTCGGAGGCAAGCGCTGCGGCTCAGTAGTGGGTGCAGCTCGTGCTACCTGAGGACGATAACGCAGACTGCGATGAGGACGACTTTCTTCATGGTGATAGAGGCCCATTCATGGTGATAGAGGCCCATGATCAAAGACTGACGTCACGGGTGATCGTGAGTGGAGGGCACTTGTTCAACTTGAATTACTAGGACCTACAAGGTGTGTCCGAAATTGAGAAATCCCCCCACTTCGAGGACACCCAAAAGGGAGTTTTGCGGCGCTGATGGCAGGTATACGCGACGAGGGACGGGGAAGAGGGTGGAGGAAGTGTCGAAACCCGACCGAAAATGCAGCGCTTTGTAGTGCAGCTACTCACAGTACCTCCAAATTCAAGTGACAACAGAGATGGCGTACTTTGCAAGGTGTCGCCCGGGAGAGCGCTGGGGCCCCTCCCGTAGCCGTTATTTTATCTCGTTTTACTACTTACCGTGCCGATTCATAGATAGAGAGTCAAACACGGGAGGGGAGGCGGCCGTGGCGAGGGATGTCGCGGCGACGCGCCGCCGCCGCCCAAGTCCTCGTACTGACGTGCATGGTGACGTGCATGGTGACCTGCGTCGCGGGTCCGGGTTGCGAGCAGGCGGGCGGGTGCAACGGCTCGCGCTCAGCGCCGTCCCAGCCTCCGCGCCCGCCCGGGACGGGCAGGGGGCGGGAGAGCTCAGTGGAAGGGAGGACGGATCAGCGGGGCGCCATCAACGCGACTAGGGACACGCGGCCGGCATCGCGAAGAGCAGGACTCGCTGGTACAGCGGGTTGGTCGCTGAAGCCTCTGAGCATGCAGCCGACAGTTATCGAAGCCAGCGTCCTGCTGCACGAGGGGCCGCGGAGGCAGCAGCCCAGTGCGCGCTCGACCGCAGCGAAGGAGGTTGCCGAGCGCGCCGCGCTGAAGGCCGGCAGGCCCGGACGGGGTCTACGCGCACATGCAGAATCGGGCGCCGCGGACGACCCGGGCGTCTGCATGAGTCTGCCGGCGAACGAGTCGATGCACGTGGAGGAGGTGCCAGAGCCTGAGGGCGATCCCTGCCGCTGGGCAGAGGGCGAGGAACGCTGGGGGCCATCGTGCATGGATCCGTACTTTGGCGGGTCGTCGCGCTGCTGCTTCAGCCCCGACAACGGCGGGACGTGTGCGCTGTGCTCGAACGCCTCTTCGTGCGCGTCCGCCAAGGCTGTGCAGTGCATTCAGCGGTGTGCCGTGGCTCCCAGTCCACCTGCTGTTCATCTGCTGCCGCGGGTCACCTGTGTGCGTGCGGTGCCCTGCCTGCGCAGCCCTGGAGACTGACTCGAGCGATGCGCGCGGCTGCAGGTTCGCCAGCTCCTACCTGACGGGGGATCCCGCGCATGACCTTGTAAACATTGACAGTCTGAGCGAGACCTATTCCGTTCGGCGGAGCTCGTGCGTCAAGGCGGGGCCCACCATGGCTGGCGAGGGCAACGTATTTCTCGAAATCCTTGCTCCTGGGCTCTCGGATGACTTTCCGGCAGACGCCAAGCCTGAGCTGTCGTACGCCATGTCGGGCGTGCTCGATGCGTTGTCAGCAGCTGTCGAGGGCTTGTCGATAGGAAGAGTTTCTGATGGATCCATGGAGCTGTTGATCAGGTCGACGAGTGAGCGCTGGGTGCAAGAGCACGACAGCCCCGGCATGCTCAGGCTGGTGGCCGATGCGTACACTGTCGCTATGTCGCAGCTCGAATTCTCTGTCACCTTTGGCAGCTGGCCCGAGCTGCAAGCGGCCTTTGCCGGCGCAAGCTCTGCCTTTGCACGGCCGCTCTCAGGGCAGGACCGTGCCTTCTGGCATCACCCGGGCCTTCTCACACACGGCCGCGTCACAATCAAGGCCGTCATATCTAGCACGCGCGAGGCGAGCACGTGCGCGGCTTTGTGCTCCAGCGACTCTGAGTGCTCAACCTTTGCCTTCTCATTTCTCGAGCGTTTGTGCTTTCTGATGCGGGAGGCGCAGCTGCATTTGTGCGACCCAGAGTCTTCGCCGTCGTGCAGGGAGAAGAACAGCATGCTTTTGGACCAAGTGTCGCGTAGTGCGAGGTGCAGGTACTGCGTCTTCTACCAAGAAGACACGGCGTTGTTGTACTGCGCCAGCAACTCGGATCGATGCTCAACGTTGCGCGAGTACAACGAGTGCCTGCACAGGGGCGGATGCGGCGACAGCAAAACGGACAAGGAATATCAGGTACACGTTGCGCGACATGCGAGCGGCGCCCCTTGATGCCCCGTCTTGTGAACTTGAACCTGACTCACACAAACCACGCGCAGATGCACTCGGACATGTGTCATACTCAAGGCTGTACTGCAGCACAGTGTGGACTAGAAGCTTCTGCGTGCAACACCACATCGTGGGCCTGCGCACGAGAGTACCTACGGTGTTCGGGCACGCAGCAACACAGGTGCAGCTGCGCAGCACCTTACGTAAAGTGCATGAGCGAGGGAGGCTGTGTTGACAAAGCGAGCGGAATCCCGCGCGTTATCATCCACGAGATGTGCCTGCAAGATGGCTGCTCTGCGGATCAGTGTGACCTCTTGAGTGAAGAGCTGGAGCTCAGAGCCCCCCAACTGCCGTTGTCGCGCACTCAAGTGGTGCAAGAGGCCCATATCAAGAATTTGGAGGAATCCCTGGCTTTCGATGCGTTCAACGCTACGTTCTTCGCAAGTTTCGGCTTCAATACGTTGTGTGAGGACACGTGGTGCGGATCAAATTGCAGCGCTGGTTGCGTTCGCACGAACGGGCATAGTCAATCAAGCCTTGCTCAGTGTTTGTATGGATGCTTCATAGTGCTCGGTCGACACAAAGTCGAAAACACCGGAAGCAGGGCTTGCACGACGACTACGCTGCGTTGCAGCCATGAATACGCTGATTGTTTCACGCGCACAGCCACCAATTACGATTGGGCGGCCGCATTGACCAGGAGCAGCTACGCTGGCGCTGGCCGTCCTTTCCAGATTCAAGGCCAAGTTCTGTTTTTTCCTGGCATGGACGGGTCTGGAGCTGCTCGTATGCGTTCCCCGCTCCCCAAGGGAAGGATATATTGGGAGTATACGATAAGCGGGACTTGTGCATATGTGGGAGTCGCAACTCAGCGTTACACAATCTCCAGCGTCCCCGGGCAAGGCGCAGAGAGTTGGGCAATAGGCGACTTTGGCTTTGGTGCTGAGCTCATGCACAACGCAACGCTTGATCTTCGAATCAGTTTGTCTGAGGAATCGGTGCTTGGATTTGCGCTGGAGAGCAGCACGGGCTCCTTGTGGGTATCAGTCAACGGGGAATGGTTGTCAAACGGCAACCCAGAATCTCGGCTGCGAGCCCTTACCACGCTTCATGGCAGTCCCACAGATCTTTTCCCTGTTGCCGGAGTGCCGCCTCTGTGCGGCAGTCAAGTTCGTGTGATCATTCACACGACACCGGAGTCTCTCACGTACAGGCCGCCACTGGGTTTTGTGCCTCCGGCAGCTGAGTCATGCAGCTGCTCCGCACAATTTTCAGACTGCCTCGATTCGAACGGCTGCCTTTCGCCAGGGGAGAAGATGAAGCTGTACGATTCTTGCCTGGCAAGTGGGTGCCAACCGCAGGAGTGCGGGAAGGACATCCTGATCCCTACCATCGAGTGCTCTCGAGCCGCAGAGCTCAACTGTAGTCGACAAAATCTCGCATGCATGGCAGCTCTTGGTCCAAGTGCTCTTCCGGCGGACACCTGCGCGTGCACAAAGCATATGATGCAATGTTTGAAGCACAGCAACTGCCAACTGGACACGGTCAACGTTCGCAAAGTGTCGAGCGAATGCGTAGCCAACGGTTGCTCCGCAGCAGATTGTGGGCTCTGCGCAGTCAGTTGCAACGCTACGGTTCTGGCATGTTCAGAATCCCATTTTGAATGTAAATGGCAGGCGGAGAGCAGGGAGCAGCACTGCGCCTGCGCTGCTGCCTTTTACCAGTGCTCCAAAAGTGGTATGTGTGAAGATGACGACACTGCAAAGGCGCACTCCGACATGTGCATTGCAAATGATTGCTCAGCGAGCGAGTGCGGACTCCCAGATCATCTGTCCGTCTGCAATCGCACCTCGCTGAAATGCTCGGATACGTATTTTGAGTGTACATCAGGGGTGCTGCAATTGCCAGATCCTTGCAACGCAAATTTCAAGTCGCAGCTTCGTAACACCAACCAGGGGTCGGGATACGGCATGAGCAGGATGTGCTCAGACCCGAGTGTTGGCGGTATTGAAAACTGTCGGTATAATCCTACACAGCAAACATGCTCTGGAGCAGCGCACTGTCAATGCTCGCAGCAGTATGTCGATTGCGTGGGGTCGCACTGTCTGGATGCTCCGGCCGAGCAACACTTCGCCAGCAACTGCCTCAAAGATGGCTGCACAGCGGATGAGTGTGGATTCAGCCAAGCATCATGCAATCAGACCAGCCTGATGTGCGCATCCCAGTACCTGGAATGTGAAAGCTCGCGGGCGTATGCAAAGGCGACGGCTCTCGAGCCAAGCCCTGAATTCGGGTGCGGCGTTCCGATTTGTGAGAGAAACCTCTTTGTGTGCATGATCCAGAGAAGCTGTCTCTCTCGCCAAGAGATTGCCTCGCAGGGAGAGCTGTGTCTTCGAAGCAACTGCACGGCTCAAGAATGCGGTCTCGAGGGGTCTGCGATTGAAGTGCCGATGTTACCAGATGCGCCTGGCGCCATTCAACTCATGTCACTTGCAGATGGCAAAATGTTGGTGCGCTGGTCCAACTCCCAGCTCGCAGATCATTGGGCTGCTGTTGGTTCCAACAATCGCATCAAATCGTTCAGGGTCGAGTTGGACAGCAACTGTCAGCTGATTCCGTCGGGACTTGGCGGATATGAAGCCGTATGTGCCAACCTAACCATCGCTTGGCGAGAGGTTTCTGCCTCCACGTTTCAAGTTACGTTCTCTGCACTTGAGCTCGGTATGATTTATCAGGTTTCAGTGGTGGCTTACAACGCGGAGGGTGCTGGTCCACCGGCAAGAAGCCAAGTTGAATTAGTCGGACCTCCAGGCCCGGTGACCGCGTTCTCGGGATCCCTGTTTGGCCCGATGGCATTGAGGCTCCGTTGGAAAGCACCAGTGAACTATGTGGCACTGCAAAACTCCCCGATTCTAGGCTACACCCTTTCGATTGCTCCAGATCCGTCAAGACAACCGGTCACTGTGTCTCTCGGGCCTCAGACACGCGAACTCAATATTGAATCCTTTGTACAAGGGCAATTTGGTTTTTGTTCAGCAGAGGGCCAAATATGTAATTGTCTGGGCGCTGTGAGATTTGGTCCAGAGCTTGGTTCATCTTGGTCTCCTCTCCTGAGGTCAGATGGTTACGGCATCTTGTGCGATGCCTCTTCAGGATTCCGCTTGGATGTTGACACAGCAGGGCGGGGACAGTGCCAATGCAACCCCCAAGCAATCCCACTAAGTCGGGGGGTCAATGTAACTGTCATCATCACGGCCTTCAATGCCATTGGGAGATCCGATTCCGTCACTTTGAACATCAAGATCATGGGTCGAGCTTCCGACGTGCGCGGCCTAGTTGCGTGCGAATGTCAGACATGCACGTTTGCATGCACCGACAGTGAAGGCCTCGAAGTGAATGGACTTCGCGTCTCGTGGCTGCCACCTTCCGATACTGGATTCGGCACCAGCGACCGCTCCGCCGTCATCCGTTCGTATGATGTCACGTACTCTAAGTGCACCAACTTTGCAGCTGCTTCTGCTTGCGGCACTCAAGTGGTTTCTATGAGTGCGGAAGGATGTGCCATGTGCCAAATGACGCTTCCTCCTTCCTTGCTCGAGGAAGAAACGATCTACCACGTGCGAGTGCAGGCTCGCAATGAAGTTGGAATCAGTTTCTTCCTGGGATCACCCTCGATTTCGGTGGCCTGGCAGGCGTTACCGAGCATCATCTTCCCCCCCTCCCAGCGCTTTCCCCTGAGGGTCACCGAATGGGCTGATAAAACCTACTTTTCGATGGATCCAGACGATTACGGGGTGTTTGTGGTGGTGGAAAACTTGCCCAAACGCGATATCGGAGCCGTGCTTCCCATTGCAGTGAGGGCTGGCACCGACCAATTCCCTGGAAGCATGACCGTCATATCCCGTGAGCCAGTCACCGATGGCGTGAACATGATGTTGGATCAGGGCCTTCAAACCAGGACCACCCTCTCCCTTCAACTTCCCATCCTGAACAAAGCCCCCGGGCCGGCATCTGTATCCTTGGTCCTGTCGTACAACGGCCAAAATGTCCAAGTTCAGTTTGAGTTGAGTTACTTTGCTTTGCAGCCTGCAGAAGTGGACTTGATGGCCCCCAGCTTTGGTGCCATGACGGGAGGTACGACTGTTCGCATTGACATTTCGGAACCAGAGGGCCCAGAATCCAGAGTGCATTTCGGAATCCCGTCGTTCTTCGATGCAGTTGACCAGCCACTCTCTCTCCGCATTGGGTTTGGCGACACTGCAGTTGCCACTCTGATTGATATTATCAAGGTATCGCAGGGACAGGTCCGAATCAACCTGCGAACACCTTCTCGTCAAGGCCTTTCTGCGGGTGCAGTAGAGGTCGGGTTTGAATACAATGGGCTTGCCCTCTCCATTCTACCGTCTTACTTTCTCTTCGGCCGGGGTTTCATCACATCAGTTCTGCCTGCTTCCGGCCTCACCACTGGTGGCACACAGGTCAGCATCTTTTTGCAAATCACGGACTACATCGTGGAGCAAGCAGATGTGACCATGGGCGGCTTTCCCGTACCTACGGACAGTCTAGAGTCCGTGGGCACGGACAGGTGGAAGCTCACCGTGATCTCACCGGAACTGCCGGCAGGCAATGTCATGGTTTCCGTTCTGGTCAACGCGGAATCAGGCGATGACGCGCTGACCCTGACGAGTGACACGCTATACGAGGTGGCACTGCCGCCAGACCCGATGATAAATGAAGTGTCTATCACGCTGGATGGCACTGTTCAAGACAAGTGGTGGGTCGACAGGGAGACGAGCGCATCGCTCTACTTTACCGTGCTATATCTGGGATTCCCGCAAGATGTCAAGGTCAGCTTCGGAGATTGTCCTGAGACTGATGACTGTCTCGGAACAGACGTCGTGTTCACCAACACGGGCCCTGCAAATGATGTGCGACAAACGGTGACTTCAATCACAGTCAACACTCCGATCTCGCTGAGTGCAACACAAACCCATTTCAAGGTCATCGCAACCTTCCCAGGCGGACTTGTTAAAGAGATTATTTCCGTCGCGATGATTGAGTTCAAGAATCTCAGACTTCCTACAGTTCTTGCAACCTATCCCAGCGCAGGGCGACAATATGGCGGTAGCATCGTGTTTCTCGCTCTAATTTCGAGCTGTGCAGTAGATGAATGTCCGCCGAGCGCTTTACAGGTCACGTTTTCTGACGATGACGGCGTACCTCAAGACCAAAGAGTGATTGCAGCCATGACTCTAGAGACGTGGAGGCAGAGTGGTTTTGATTCGGCCATGCAGGACACCACCTTCTCCGATTGGTACCGAACCAACCGTCTGTCTGGGGAACTGAATCAATTGGCTGCTGCCGTGCCCGAGTATCTAGTAGCAAGGCTCAATGAGTACGTCACCTCTTTCAACTCCTTCATTCTCGTGATTGAAACGTCGCCGTGGTCCTCGAACGCCGCAGTGCAAGGCCAAGTCTTGAACAACGCAAGCCCACTTGCATCATTCTCGTTTCAGTATCTTCCGGAAATCGGAGACCTTGAGGTCTCAATCATCAGCGTCATCCCCAACCGCGTTCCCAGGGGCGAAGAGGTCCTCGTGAAGGTGACACTAGAGAATTTCCCGCGCCTCATCTATGCGTCGGAAGTCATGCTAGACATGGACGGAGAGGAGCATGTGATAGAGAGTCTTTCAAGCGATGGCATGAGGACGGTGGTCTCCTTTTGGATCACGGCTTCAAGCCGGGGCACGAAGACAATTGTGATTACGGCGATGTCTCGCTCGGCTTCGTTTTTGCTTGATGTTTTCAGCGCCGACGATCCTGTCGTACTCTCATTCCTGCCAGAGCAACATTACAAAGACGGCGGAAGTCGCCTTACAGTATTGATCGAGCAGTTTGCGTCAATGTCGATCACCGTCGAGTTCATTTCCATTGAGGTCCAACAGTTTCTCAACCCAACCGTTCATGTCCTGCAGTCAGATATGGTGCTGTCCATGTCTCCGGACGCGGATGGGACACCAGTGGCACAGCTCACTTTCACCATGCCAGCCGGGCTTGTCGGGTCTGCCTCTGTCTTTGTCACCAATACCTTGCAGGCCAAGTTTGTGTCGTTCGACGTGAGGTACATTGAAGCACCTGTCGGCCCTGCAGTCTTGCGGATCGATCCGGATTCCGGCAGTATGGTAGGCGGCTTTCAAGTCTCGTGTGTTCTCACCAACTTTCGCAGAGCAGACCGAGTTGAGGAGGTCGTTGTCTTGGTCGGCGGTGTCAGCACAGCAATCCTCGGAGAATCTCTGCGCTCCAGCACAACGATCACGACGTTTGATGTCGTGATGCCCTCAGTGAGCTTCGCCCGCAGCAGCATGATTCAAGTGTCGCACTCTTCGGCATCAGCCAACACAGCGGCCTCAGCAGCCTTCACCTTCATTGACCCCCTAGTTCCTGTTCTGCAATACAGGTCGCCACTCTTTGCGGACTCAGCTCAGCCTACCATTATCTCTGTCGCTGTCTCTGGCTTCGGCCAGTCGACGTCGAAATCTGCCTTTGAAGCCATCGGCACATCTCAGACCGGGGGAATTGAGTTAGTCATCGTCGTGCTCTCGGTCGTTCATGTGCAGGGGGAGGCAATTTTTGAGCTTGAATTGTCGCCAATAGCGCTGAGTGAGGAAACCGTCTTTGACATTCATCTTCGACTCAAAGTTCAACATGCCCGGGCTGTTACATTCACATTCACTCTTCTGGCTTCGAGAGCGCCTTATGTTGCCTCCTTTTCGCCCAAAATCAGTCCTACCGATGGACAGACGCCCATGACAGTGGTTGTTCATAATATGCCGTCTGAATTTGCAGTGGAGACAGTTGCCGTCCACTTTTCCGCTGACGTATCAAGCGCAGCAACGTCAATCTCGTTCCAGCAGCTAGCCAACGGCCTGATGCAGGGCACTGTTCGTGTGACCATTCCTCGGGCTCTGGCACCAGCCACCACGGTTCCTAAGATTGTCTTTCTCGATGCAGCGGGGGACATTCAGCTAGATTTCAAAGGCAACTTTGAGTACGAGGCCCCGCCGAGCCCGTACTTTGTGAATTTGTATCCACTTCAGGGTCCAATCACCTCGAATACTCACGTTGGCATCACGATGGGCTCGTTCCCTGGCATCCGCTTTGCGACGATGGACGCTAAGATAGTTGTGAATGGAGTAGAGGCCGAGGTCGTCTCTGTTTCTCGCACCGATGACACCTTGGAACCCATGGCCATTCAGCAAGTGACAATCAACTTTTTGACCCCTTGTTGCGATGAGGCCATTGTCGTCGGAAAAGCTAGCATCATGGTTTGGCATGCTGAATTTACGAGCCGCGCGGTCCTCGTGCCGACATCTGATACTTTCACGTATTTCAATCCAATAGAACCCTACGTGCAATCGCTGATGGCCAACTTTGGCACAGACATGGTTGCAATGACCGTGCCAACAGATGTGCAGGTGTTCGTGGCGAATGCCCCGCCTTTGGCCGGCTTATCAGTGTCTCTGGCCGGAACAACCCTAATCGTCAAGCTCGCCACCTTAGTTGATGGCCGCGCAAGCATTACCTTTACTGCACCCCCGTCGACCGTTGAAGGAGAGAAGCAGGGCCTGATCACATTTGCCAACGCACAGTCTGCATTTTTTTACGTGACATATTATCGTAACATGGGGGCTAACATCATCGAAGTCTCGCCCGGTAGCGGGCCGCACCTGGGAGGAACCAACCTCGTGGTGACGATCTCCAACTTTGCAATCGTCGCTTCCGATCATGTGCTTGTGACGTTTGGGAGTTTGGCGGATGGGACGCTGGCCTCGAATGTGGAGGTAGTCAGTGCTACGCAGGAAATGACGGTTCTGTCCTTTGTTTCTCCGCCAGTAGACGCCGGCAGGAGTGTGCTGGTGACGATAGAGCCACTCGGCACGCCCAGCAAGACGGTCACCTTTCCCTTCGTGTATTTCACGGCAACCACAACGCTGAGTTCAGTGAGCAAGTATACTGTCTCCTCCATACTCGTCGAAAGGCTCACGGTGCTTATCAACTACTTTCCTGTCGTGTCATTCAGCGAATCGATCCGCGTGGTGGTCGGAAACGGCGCTTCGGAGCTTGTTCTTGAGGCCTCGAACGTACAACTCTCATATAGCAACGTGGGTCAAACGCAAATCATCATTTCCGTTCCACCTCTCTCTCCCGGTGTGCACCAGGTGCAGGTTTATGCGACGCAGATGGGATCAGGGACAGGAGTCGTCTTTGAGATCGAATCCCTGGACGGTACCCTGCCTCAGATCATTGAGCCGCTCCCCCACGTCGGCTGCATGTCCGGAGGCGAATCCAGAAAAGTGTTTATCTCCGGACTCCCTGATGATGCGACAGCAAGCAGCTTTCAAGCCGTCGCCTGGGATTTGCTGTCTTCAGATCTCGCGTTGCAGCGGCGTACTGATGGAATCAGTGTGTTGTCGTTCACGTTGCCAGCGTCGCCCTCGGTGGGATCGCGGACAGTGGAGATCACCTTCAATGGCCACACGCTCACGAGGTTCTCAATCATTCTGCAAGATTGCTCGGCGTCGCAACTGGTTGTATCAGTGACTCCCTCGTCGCTGCCCTCAACGGGCGGCATCGATGTAGTGATTCTCGTCCGCCAGTTTGTCTACAATCCCAGCGTGCCTCTGACCGTCAACTTTGGATTGGAACTTGTGAGTGCCACGGCAATGCCGGTTAGCGGGGGAGCCGACAGCAATACCTTTCGCATCGCATTCCGCATGCCCACGCTGGAGGTAGCTGGTCTCATCACCGGAGCGCTCCGGCAGAACAGCAATCAGCTGCTCACCTTTCAAATCCAAGTGGACATGCCGTGTGATTACCACACGTTCTGCCTGTCGCACCTCATGATCACCAACGTGCTGCACCTTCGTCGCGCCCCACCAGCAAGTTCAAGTTGCGACACGTATTATTGCATTTCTGAACAGGACGTTCCATTCCCTGTTCTGGTTGCAGTGGCACCCACAAAAGGCCCGACAAGCGGCGGCACGTTGGTGCATGCACAGCTCCAAAACTTCGTCGCGTATTCTCTGCAGGACGTGAAAATCATTGTGCAGATAGGATCAGAACAATCGCTTGGTGTTGTGACGCGCCTTGACGTGACAGATGACTCAACAGCGGCCACAGGTGTCGGGTTTTTCGACAACCGAGTGCAGCTGTACTTTACCATGCCCCAGGCGTTGACGCAGCCCGTGGCCGTTGAGGTCAGGATGCAGGCGGTGTTTGGCTCTATCACGCGTAATGTTGCGTTTGAATTCCAGTATTACACTCCGATTACAGGCCCGGCAGTGGTCAGCTTTGTGTCCTTGACAAGCGTTTATCTCAGCGGTAGTGCTGGTGCAAGGGTCTACATCGAAATCGAAAATGTCCCAGTCATCTCCCAGCTCTCGGATACCCACAAGATTTTCATCAAAATAGGCGAGAACGACGCACAAGCATGCGACTTGATCCAGGCATCAACCTCGGAAAGCACCAACGTCTTCTTCCTGTTACCTGCAGGCTTGGACGTAGGTGAGGTGGCTGTCAGGGCGTATTACAAAGACTTTGGCCTAGCGCGAGCTGGCCAGTTTGTGATTACCGTTGAAGCCGATCCCGAGCCATGGATTTCATCGCTCTTCCCAGTAATGGTTGACTCCGCAGACCCTAACACGATTTTTCTGATCGGAGTTGAGTACCTTGGAGTCGGGCTTGAACCAGGCGAGATCGAGTCTGGCATTACGTCTCCTTTGGACAGCTACATGATCACAGAAGTGGTGGACATCACCTATGCCGATTTGACCTGCCAGTCCGTTGTGTGCTCTTCAGCGATATTGAAAATCGAGAGCCGGGGCCCGAACCCCGATGGCGAATTCAATAACGGATTTGCCGCGCTGCATATCAATTTGCCGACTATAGCCTTGAAAACCTATTTCACGTATGTCGGCGTTAATACTCCCTGGGTGAAACTAGTGAGCCCTTCGCAAGGCAGCTTTGTCACCACGAACACCGTCAAGATATACGTGCGCAATTTTGCCGCTGTGCAGCAGGCTTATGATATTGGATTATCAGTGGACGGATTTGTTGCACAAATTGAACGAATTGCATACCCATCTGAGAATCTGCTAGAGGTGGTCGCTGTGTTTCCAGCGGGCGTGGGCCCGGGCTATGTAGACTGCGAGCTGTACACCATATATGCCTTGAATCAAGCCGCAACATTCCAATATCTGTATGTGTCGCCTCCCGCCACGGTAACGCCCATAGACAGCCAGAACGTGGTCCCTGAACCCGTTCTATTTTCGATGCATTGGAACGTGATTCAATCCCCCAGCAGCATCGTTGTTATGTTCGGCCATCTGCAAGGTACTGTCTTGGAACTTGTCATGTCCTCCGCCGACAGGACAGACGTCATGGTCTTGCCTCCTCCTGGCATAAGTGCAGGCGTCGTCCAGGGAAGTTTGGCCGGCCAAGGCGACATGTACTCAACCTTCGCGTTTGAGTTTTTTGATCCCCCAACCATCGTGAATGTGGAACCTCGGACAGCAGATCTGAATGGAAACGTCCCTGCATGTTCTGCGTGCCTTCGCAACGATGACGGAAGGACTGTCAGTATTTGGCTCTCTGACTTTCCTCAAGTTACAGGAGTATCGCAACTGGACGTCAGGTTCGGGCACATCACATGCGACGGTGTAGCGTGTCAGGTGATAAGTGTGGACGAACTGTTCCACGCGCAGTCCCGATTGCTCTACATTACCGTCACCGTGCCAGTTGCCCATGAGGAAGGAGCTGTCGGGCTGTCTGTGACGTACATTGGCCATGAAAGCAATTTGCCTGGGTACGACCCCACCGCGGCTTACGAGCGAGTAACCAAGAGTGCCACAACTGAGACTTTGTTTGCCTACATGAGACCCACACCAAGAGTGTTGCTTGCGCAGTACTGCAAAGTTTGTCATCCGGGGCCGGCGTGTGTCATAGCAGGAGCTTGTGGTGACGGAACGCTGCCCCAAGCTGCAGCCGACAATTACCTCGGTGTCGTGCATGTGCAGGGAGGGGGTACACTGACCATCACGCTGGGCTACTATGGGCGTGCTTTGACGCAAGGTGAAATCTCAGTGCGTCTGGGGTCCTCCGGCACCCAAGTTGTTCGTGTCTCTTCCTCGACACCGGCTCGTTCGGTAGTTGAAGTGCTACCCTTGCCCCTTGAGGAGACGGGCGTGGTAGACTCTTTCCTTCGTATCGGCCAAGACCAGATGAGCTTCAAGATGCTGGTGGTTGATGAGACCATTTCCGTCGAGTGCACGTTTGGCTGTCAGGGACCGTCCGAGGGCAGCGGAACCAACATGGAATTGATCGTGGAAAATCTACCTGTGGATGCAGACATGGTGGAGCAGATCGCAGGGACTGTCACCGTCTACTTTGGCCCCGTGATGGCGACTGACGTTGTGGTGAGCGTGGACGCCAACGGCACGCTCACTATTTCCTTTGACCCCCCACCCGCCTACACGTGCGAAACATGCTTATTCGAAGACGGTGAAGCGGTGGTGCCAGTGATCGTGATTGTGGGCGACAAGATTTTGTCCATTGACACCTACACTTACCACGAAACGCCCAAAGTAGAGTCCGTGCGCTTCTCGACGACAGGAAACACCATCCAGGTCACGTTCGACATTTCCACTAACAAGGCGGGCTTTTTAGACGAATTCGACTGCCTGGAGCTCCTTACTTCAGTACAAGGTCTTGGTTTCGAGGAACAGTCATGCGCATGGAAAGGAGCCAAAGAGTTCACCATCTTTCTGGGCAGGGGTGCCACAGTATTGCCGGGCGATGGCATCAGGCTCCGAGAGGGCAAGCTCAAGAACCGGGCAGGGTTCTCTTCGACGCTGATTCCCCTGGACAACGAGATCCAGATGCCACGCATTCCTCGCACCCCCGGCCCGGCCATGCTGTCAGGACCCCAGGAGGTGGACATGTGCTCAAGCTTGCAGCTGCGCATGCAAGTCGCATCACCTCGCGCAATGGCCTACACATGGACGTCTACTAATCCGACCCTGAATACCTTCTTGAGAACCCATTATGAGGCAACGCTGACCTTGCCATCAACTGCACCGCGCTTTGTGCTGGCATCCAACGTGCCGTATGAAGTCAGTGTGTACGCCACCGACTTCTTGGGTCAGCGCTCCGATACGCTCTCACACGTCATCATCAAAAAAGACTTTGCCGCCCCTCAGATTGAGGTGTCAGCTTTTCCGACCTACATGTCCCACCAAGACATCATCCTGCGAGGCTCAGCCAAGTTTTCGAGCTGTGCGATCAAGGAAGAAGCACTCGTCTTCAGGTGGGAGCAGGTGGCCTCAGCCTCAGATACTGTCGGAACACCACCGACTGTGCCTGCTGATGCGCTGTCTTCAACTGGCAACTCTTTACGCATACCCGAGTCAACTCTGCCCAGCGGCTCCGTCTTCTGGATCAGGCTCACAGCGTGCATGGCTTCGGACATCACAAAGACGTCATCGCAAGTGGTCATGTTCAGAGTTGTTTGCCCACCGCTCGTTGCCATCGTCCAAGGAGGTGATGGCATTTTGATATCGCACTCGTCTCAGCTGAAGCTCGACTCGTCGCAGTCGCTCGGCTTTGGACCGACCGAGCCGGTCTCCTATTCATGGGAATGCCACACTGAGCAAAAGAGCACACCCGAGATCATCATTGGGGAGTGCCGGCACAAGGCGTCCAATCAACTTCTGGTCCTGCCTGCAACTCCAATTGTGCATATACCACCGAATACCCTCGCGACATCAGCCACCATGAGCTATCATTTCAAGCTCAAACTTTCGCTATCAGGCAGGGCGCCAGCATCCAGCAGCATGCCAGTGGTTGTGTCAAATCTGACCTTTCCTACTGTCACTGTTTCCTTTGTGGGTCGATACGATGCAAGAGCAACTGCCAAAGTCAACGACAACGATCGAATTAGGCTTCAGGGGCTTTCAGATGCGTCCTCGACGTCTTTCCTCTGGTCGGCAGTCAAGTTGCAAGACGTGTCATCATCGGCAACCCCGCTCGGCCTCACCAGCGCCCCGCTCGTCATTGTCACCGATGCTCTTTTGCCTGACACCTTGGTGCCAGGCGCTTTTTTCACCGTGAATCTGAAAGGATTTGACGAGGTTGGAGCGCAAGGGCAGTCCGTGGTGTCAATCCTTGTCAATAGCCCTCCGAGCTCCGGCATGTGCGAGGCCTGCCTGCAGGCACCATCAGGATGCCCCAAGTATGGCCGAGCACTCATCGATACATTTGTGATGCGCTGCTGGCAGTGGGTTGACGAAGACCAGCCCATGTCCTATCGCTTTGGAGTTGAAGATGCTGGAGGGCTGACATGGTTTGAGCCTGAGCAGTCGAGCAGCAAAAGCTTCAAACTTCCGCAAGGGCAAATATCCCTCAAGGTTCAAGTTCTGGACAGCCTGGGAGCGCAAAGCGCGACAATATCAAGCACCGTTACTGTCGGCACCACTGGACGCCGCCGCCGCGCTTTGCTGCAGATCTCGCCAGACTCCAACGACCAGATGTTTGATCAAGCGATCAGTGGGGTTGAGAGCGAGCTTAGGTTGGGCAATACTGCAAAAGTCCTCCAGCAAAGTCTGGCAGTTGCCTCCGAGATGGCCGCTCGCAACCACATTGCGCCTCATGAGCGCGAGCTCCTTCTTTCGTACGTCGATCAATCTTCCGTGTCGGCCATTCGAACAATCGCTTTTGCTGAAAACGCCTTGGCTGCGGCTGCAGCGCTCCTCCAGTATGAATGCCAGATTACGGGGCAGAGCGCTGCAACTGCCGGCAAGCTGATTGATGACATGGCCACCATAGCCTCTGGCTCAGTTGTCACTGTGGATTTCGCGCAGCGCGTCGTTGGCATCGTCAGCACAACTACGGGAGCTTTGATGCAAGGATCCTGTGAGGCAGGCATGATACTGGAGCACGGGCCCATCAACAAGTTGACAGTGCCCATGACGTGGATGAAGCAGACCCGCTCGGCTTCGTTTCTCACTATGAAGAGCGTGATTCATGACAACTCGGCCGGGGAGCCTGGCGTGCTAGTCGACCATGCGCACTGCAAACTCTTCTCCCAGCGCCTCGCGGCGGGAGAAATGCACAAGACCTACTCCATGGGTCCAGCTTCCTTCAGCATCAGTGCCGGCGCGCTCGACGTGCATACGGCCACTCCCATCGACATCGTGCTTTCAAAGAACCACGTCATCTCTACCATTTTGTCCAGCGTGATTTCCGACGTGTTTACTGCCATGATGCTCAGTCCATCAGAGGGGGTGACACAAATTGACCAGGTGTTGAGACCCGTCAACGTGACGATGCCTGTGGATGTGTCCAAGGCTGTCCAAGTTTCGCAATGGTACTGGGGACAAAAGGTGGTGTGCGCAAAGTACATGCCAGACTCTGGCACCATGAGCTTGCACAGCGAGTGCAGGACCGTGCTCGTGACGAGCACGCACGTCACGTGCGAATGTCGAAGTCTGGGAGAAATGGGCTTGATGATCGACCCATCCATTCCTGTATGCGGAGATGCGGTAGCTAGTGCCGACGAGGATTGCGATGATGGAAATGTGCAAGCTGGAGACGGATGCGCACGAGATTGCCGGATTGAGGCAGGATGGTTTTGCAACTATCTCCCAGGCCAAGCATCCAACTGCTGTGGGCCATGCGCCCGCGGGTCGGCGCGAGCGGTACCGGCTGGGTGCGCAGAAGACGGCGGGCCGTCGCAAGGTTGCGAGCTTTGCCCGCCGGGCACGTACAAGAATGTTACTGGGAGCTGGGACTCGACGTGTTTGCCTTGTCCTGCGGGGTACTTCTCAGATGCGGGGCAGCAGCTGTGCGGTCCAATCTTGCCTTGCCCCCCTGGCCAACAACGGACCGGAGAAAGTCCCGCCCCTGGGGTCTCCCCGCCGTGCGCGGCATGCCCCTCCGGCAAGTACAAACCAACTGTTGGTCTATGGTCCAGCTCCTGTCTGCCGCTATCGCCTTGCGCCCCCGGCACGTATTTGGCAGGCTACTCTTCTGTGAGCGCCGGAGCCTGCCAACCTTGCCAACCTGGCACCTACAAGGACTTCATAGGTTCCTGGCATTCTCAGTGCAACCCGTGCCCAGATGGGTCTGATTCGGGTTCGGGGAGCTTATCTATCACCGACTGCATCTGCACGGAGGGATACTTTCAAGAGAACGAGGTCTGTGAGGACGTGAATGAGTGCACAGAAGATTCGCACAACTGCCTCCCACGCGCCAGTTGCATCAACACCCAGGGAAGTTTTGAATGCTCGTGCAGTGGCACAGCTGGATACTGGAACGGCCAGGGGGATGGCACCATCTTCTGTGAGGCCGTTTGTGGCGATGGGCTGCAGATGCCCGAAGAAACGTGCGATGATGGAAATGAGGATGCAGGCGACGGCTGTTCCGCTGTCGACAACGCAAGCCCCCAGACGAGCGGCTGCGCTATCGAGCAAGGTTCCATTTGCTGGCAAGCTCAAAACAGCTTCATCGGCTCCTCACAGAGTGCTTGCTGCCGCACATGCCCACAAAACTTTGTTCTTGAGGGTTGCACCCCGAATCAGAACATGGACCCCGTCGCTGGCACGTGCCAGCCCTGCCCGACCGGATTTTACAAGGCAGGGAGTGGCACATGGGACACTGAGTGTTCCGAATTGCAGCCGTGTCCTCCAGGATCCTACACATACGCGCAAGGCGCCGGGAACTGCTTTTTGTGCCCCATAGGCAAATTCAAACCTGACGTAGGAACGTGGGAGACGGCGTGTACTTCTTGTCCACCTCATGCAACCACGTCTGCTTCGAATTCGACTAGCGAAACCCAGTGTTTCTGTCAAGACGGGTGGACGCGTGATCCAGACGGCAATGCTCTCACATGCGTTGACGTCGATGAGTGCACCGGGACCATCGCAGGCACGGACCAGGTGCCGCCTATCGTTGTAGCCGACAACTGCCCACTCAATTCCTACTGCAGCAACACTGTGGGCAGTTTCCAATGCTTTTGTAACCAAGGCTACGAAGACCGCGCAGAGTCCTCCGAGTCGGTCACGTGTGTACTCGTCTCGTGTGGTGACGGATATTACAGTGATGCTTTCGAGGAGTGCGACGATGGCAACGCGGCGTCAGGCGATGGGTGCAGTGCTGCATGCACTGTAGAGGACGGCTTCTACTGCCCGCCCGAAGGAGGAAGAACCTGCTGCGGTCCCTGCCCGATGGGATCCGTCCGAACCGAAGCTGTGTGTCCAGAGGTCATCAACGAAAATTGCGTTGGTTGTTCTGCTGGCAAGTACAAAGATGAGCTAGGTGCTTGGGATGCGGGCGAGGGAAGCTGTATGGTCTGCAGTCCAGGCACGTATTCCACCGGAGCTGCTGTAGAGTGTAGCCAGTGCGAAAGCGGCAAGATTTCCTCCTCGCAAGCGACTGTTTGCCAACTTTGTGAGGCAGGCAAGCATTCTGATATCGGCAACGTGCAATGCGTTGATTGCGAGGCGGGCAAAGTGTCGGACCCGGGGGCAGGCGAGTGTGGAAGCATGCAGCCTTGTCTCGCTGGATATCAACGGCCTCGTGATCCGGCGACAGGCGAGGTTGAAGAGGCTGTCAGTGGTGTTGCCCCAGCGTGCGTTGCCTGCCTTCCCGGCAAGTACAAGCCCGGCACCGGTCTGTGGGATGATGAGTGTACAGAGTGTCCAGCCTCCATGTATACAGAGGGGGAAGCATCCACGTCTTGCACAGTGTTTTCAACGTGTGACCCTGGATATGAACGCACTGGCACCTCGTCAAGTTCGCCCGGCTCATGCGTTGCCTGTGAGAATGGCAAGTACAACGAGGCCAACACATGGGATGACATGTGTCAGGACCTGCTGCCATGCGATCCCGGAAAGTTTCGCAAGAATTACTCGCCGCAAAGTGCAGGGGCGTGTGCCCTCTGTCCTGTCGGCACATACAAAGACGTTCAAGGTGAATATGACGCCGTCTGCAGTGACTGCCCAGAGCACTCCTCTACGGCTCAACCGGGACGCGTGGACCTGAGCGCATGCGTGTGCGTTGCGGGCTGGCTGGCTAATGAGGCCACCCCGCAAGAGCCTTACTGCGTGAATGAGGACGAGTGCGAGACGGGCTCCAACAACTGCCACCAGTACGCTGTGTGCTCCGACACCGAGGGCAGCTTTACATGCGCTTGCAGCCGGTTCGGATATGCGGGAGATGGTGTCACGTGCCCTCCCATCTGCGGCGACGGATGGACAATGATTGAGGAAGCATGTGACGACAACAACACTAGGACCTTGGATGGGTGCTCAGAGGCGTGTGACATCGAGGCTGGGGCTGTGTGCTGGCAGCTCGGAAATCCACGGAATTCGTCCAGTGCTTGCTGTCGCACTTGTCCGGCCGGTGAGTTCCTTACTAATTGCTCAAAAGACGTCACAGTTGATCCTGAGCCGGGGGTTTGTGTACCTTGCGTTGATGGTACTTTCAAGGCCGGGCGACAAAGCTGGGACTCCACCTGTCAAGATATCAATGCCTGCCCGCTTGGTGAAGCCCTGAGGCCAGGCTCGGCATCTGCCAAGTCGGCCGGTATTTGTGACAAATGTGAAAAAGGCAAATACAAAGATGAGCGCGGGCATTGGACCTCTCTTTGCGTTGCGTGCCCGGAGCATTCAACGACGTCGGGTACAGGCAGCACATCTCTTGACGACTGCCTGTGTGAAGATGGATACGACAACTACTTCGAGACTGCGACGGTGCTTCGCTGCCTTGACGTTGATGAATGCACCGGCACTGTGCCTCATTCAAGTGACACCTCAGACCAGACCAACGACTGCCACAAGAATGCCGTCTGCACGAATACGCAGGGAAGCTTCACCTGCGAGTGCCAAAGCGAGTTCGAGGATCGTTCAGATCCTCCTGGATCTGGTACGGTGTGCGCATCACGCGAGTGCGGCGACGGAACCCGCACTTCCGATGAGCAATGCGATGACGGCAACACTGGCAGCGGAGACGGATGTAATGCGGAATGCAACGTGGAGCAAAATTTCCAATGTGACGAAGGATCCGGATCGTCGCCTGATACATGCTCCTGCAAGCCGGATTGGTATTCTCCTGCTTCGGGTGCTCTGTGCTCGCGGTATTGCGACGCCGCTTCTACGTGCAGCTCTAACGGTGTGTGCCATCCCGAGGCCGGATACTGCCAGTGCAATGAGAATCACTTTGGCGACGATTGCTCGGTCGAACTGACACCGCTCGAAGTGGTTTCCATTGCCGTGGATGGAGCAGCCGGGGCAGCAATCGCGTTATCGGGGGTTTCGCTCGACATTCCTCCCGGCGCTCTCACAGGGACCGTTACTATCGGCGCGGGTCTGTTTAACGCTGCCGACCTTCCGTCCTCGATGCAGCCATCAGCAGCACGTCGTGCGGCAGAGGCGCAGGGAATCACGTTGCACTCAAGCCTAGTGGATTTCAAACCAGACGGCCTGACGTTCGCAGTAGACGCCGCTCTTGGCATGGACGCAAGTTCCCCAGGCGACAATCTCAGAATCGGTACTTTCGATCCCGACTCTTCGACTTGGTTGCCCTTGGCCTCCAGTTCCCATGCGACAGAGGGAGCCCTGACAGCTGCTCTGAGCCACTTCTCTCTGTATGCGGTCATCAACGTTCCAGTTGTAGAAACGACGCCAGCCCCATCTCTGCCGCCTGTTGTCACTGTCACGCCATCGCCTCCATCTGTTGTGTCGCCACCGATCCAGCTGCCACCACAGAAAGATCCAAGATCATACACCCTGGTCATTCTGATTGTGGTCTTGGTAACAGTGTTGATCCTAGCTCTCGTCGGCGCGGCGCTGCTCATGCGTCGCCTGCGGACAGCGCCTTCAAAACAGCCTAAACTTGTGTTCGACGAATACTTCAAGGAGCCCATTCCAGGCCTGGAGGAGGCAGACGATGAGGATGACCAGACGCCTGGGTGGACCCTGTGCGAGGGTTGCGAGAAGCCCGTGCGCAGCACGTGGCACCGTTGCCCGAGCTGTCGTCTTGTCGTGCCGGAGCACGTCCGAGCATCGCAGAAGCTATATGACGATAGCGCCTTTGATGTCCCGGAGCTGCTGCCGTCGCTGGACGAGGATGCGCTCGAGGACTTGCTCCCACATGTGGAGGAGCCGAAGGCGGAGTGCATGCCTGTCTTCTTCCGCGCAGCTCCTGGCGCCAAGGCCCTTGCCAAGCGCAAGGCCTCGTTGGAAAAGCGCAAACCGCCTGTTGGGGATGCAGAATCCGTGCCCGACGAGGATTTGTTCGATCATCCCCTTATATCGCAATTCACGGCAGAATGCAGGTCGTGTCAATCTCCGCTCAAGCCATCCTGGGAGCGCTGTCCGCTCTGCAAGGCACCCGCTGGCGCAGCTGTCGAGGGCTCACAGGATGTCGAAGACTCTTCGACATTCGAGCAGTCGCTGCTGCAACCCGACGACGTGCAGTTCGAGCTGCAGGCGGACACGACACAAGGAGCAAGGTATCTCAGTCCTACCGGCGTGTCCGACGCGCTGTTTACTGGAGAATCCTTGTTCGGAAAGCGCGTTACCAGCGAATTCGATGCACAGGACCTTGCACCAGATTCTGGTGCTTCCGAATTCCAAATGGTGTCGCCTGTGGGTGCAGTGGATGCGGCTGAGTTGTCCCTGGACTTGGATGCGGGCGCGTCATCGGAGCCGCCTTCTGGCGGCATGTCGCTCCTGGGACTGCAGCAAGAAGAAGCCAGAGCGCCTGTCGACGCTGTCGTGTCCTCGGTGTGGGAAGGAATCGATGCAACTCTGTCCCTGACATCCTCGCAGCGCCTCAAGACGGACGAGGACCTCGAGGCCGCTGCCGCAAAGCGCAAGTCTGCTCTCGACGACAATGCCCTCAGCACCTTGAACAATTGGATCGACGGTCTGTCGATGCAAAGCGGAGCCTCTCATGATGGAGGCGATGGGCGCTCCGACGCCGGCACCATGGCAACCTATGCCACAGGTTTGGGCACTGTCGAGGTTCCTCAAGATTACCTCGACGGACAGTCGCAGGCACAGTCTCAGTCCCAGGCTGGCGCCGAGAGCACCAGTGCCAAGGGCGCAATGGAGAGCGGCAGCAACACCTTGGCAATGGAGAGCGGCAGCGTTGCTTCTGCGCCCGTGCAGGCTGACGCGCGAGGCCTGGACCTGGATGGATTCTCTGCTGCTGGGCTTGAGAGCACAGCAGCGCGCTTTGATGCTCTTGCTAGCACCGATTCTGGTGTACCCAAGTACGGCTTTGAAGGCAGGGCGGCGCTGGAGGGTCTTGCCGAGGAGGAGGACCCACTAGCGCCGATGATCGCGGCAGAACAACTCGAGCTCTACCTCGACGGCTTGGCCCAAGGACCAGGCAGCGTTGCGACGGGCGAGCCTTCCGTTTACGACGGTATGGCGTCCGTGGTCACTGGTGATGCTGGCTCAGTTGTCACTGATTATGCCCAGTCGCACTTCACAAGTGAAGACCCCTCAGCGTCGCATCAGGTTCCTCTCCCTGTGTTTGGCTCGGTAGCTGCATCATCCACGGTCGACGCCAACGACGTGGGCCTTGAGCTAGATGCTTGGAACACGCTGCCGGCGGAGCAGCCTGACCTTGGCCTGCAGGAGGATGGCTTTTTCGGGCACTCTTCCGCTGGGCACGAACTGACATGGGAGCAGGAGCGCGCCATGGCCTTGCCGCAGTCAAGTCTCGACTTCTATACCCCGGAAGAAGGGTCTCAAGGTGTGGACGCGTCCGTGCCCATGAATGCCCCGCCGGCCACAGGCCTGCAGAGCATTGATGAGCGAAGTGCCATCGCTGACGGTGACTTGGATTCCCGCAGCCAAGCACTCTTGAATCTGGACGCCCTGGACTCTGTTTCTGTTGCCAAGGCGCCAAGCATGACAGGCAGTGAACGAGAACGCGCGCGGGACGCCGAGAGTGATCTGGGCAGGTTTATTGACGGCCTTGACGGCGGGTCGGTAGCGGCAAGTTCGGGAGTGTCTCAGTTGGATGCTCAGATTGACGCCATGACCTCGGTGTCGAGCGGCGCCAGCGACCGACAGGCGCTGCCAGATAATTACGCCCAATCGTCTGTCGCCAGTGTCGTGACTAGTGCGCCGAGTGCTTTGAGTGGGCTTGATTCCAGGGTAATGCCGGAAGACCAGGAGTCGTCAGCTGCGAGTGTCTTCGGCGGCGATGCTGGGCCTGTCTTTGAAGCATCACAGATGGGATTGGATCTAGATGGCGGCGCCTCTGACGCACAGCCCATGAATATGCCGCCGGTCGCAGGGCTAGAGAGCGTCGAGTCGACGTTTGGTCCGGGCTTTGCAGGCTTGGACAGCGTCGAGTCAAGGTTCGGACCTCTGCCCGATCCTGGCCTTCTGTCACTGAGCGGCGCTGTTGAGCTAGGAGCTCCTGATGGCGTCACAGTCGATGCACTTGCGTCCACAAGCAGCATGGTGGCAGGGGCGTCTCCAAGCCAGCCGCGGAACGATGCAGATCGCGTTGGGCTGGTTTCTGTTGCCGAGGACGTTGAGCTGTCAACTCAGCCTGGGCAGGAACAAGCCGCTTCAGTAGCAGAAGCGGACCCGCAGCCGGAAGAGCGCAGCCCAGGGGTCTCGCAATTGAGGAGTATGTTCGACAAACCAAAATAGAAGGAATAGGGTGCAGTAATTAAAATCTAAGACTTTGTAGAAACAGAAAGGGGTCAGACAGACCGGCCTCCGGACAGTAGTTTTTAATTTCTTGATTAAAACGATGAAATAACTCTTTCAAGGGAGACGAGAACGTGATGTTCCCCTCGCTGCCACTCGTACTTGAGAAGCGTCAGGGTGCCCTGTCAGAGCGAATCTTCCGAGTGTGACACACAAGTCGCTGCCACTCTTGGGTCTCATATCACTTTGAATCGGGAATGTCGATAGGGAACGTCGTAAGGACGCTCCTCCGCGAGTGCCGCGAGTGTTTTTACGATCAGGGCTGCCGGGGGCTGTATCTCACTGCAGACTCAGTCTGCTTCTGCATTCGAGGCATTGGCCGGCAAGTACTTGTCGCGACACAGTCGAATGCTCTCAACACTCGCCTTGACGCCCTTCAAATAAGTCTCCTTGAGTGAGGCGAGCTGCGCCTCGAGACTTGCACACGAATCTCGAGCTTCCTCCTCGCGTTCACGGCTGTCTTCCAACTCGGCTGAGAGGCGCTGCACCGCATCGCGCAGCTCGCACATCTCATGCGCACTCTGGCTCAACGAGGCCTTCTCCGCCGAGGCAGCAGAGCTGAAGGCCTCCAGCTCCAGCCGCCTGTAGTCGAGGGTATTCTGCGCCGCAGCCTGTGCCGACAGCTCAGCGGCGCGCCGCCACTCGAAGAACGCCGCAAGCATCCGCACATAATCGCCTGCATGCGTGAGCTTCTGGCGATGCTCCTCCTTGGCCTCCTTAAAGGCCTTGATCAATTTGGCGAGAGCGTCTTCGAGCTGAGCTCGTCGCTGGCGCTCATCATCGTACTCAGTCTGCACCGCCTGCCGCCCGCGGACTATGACCGAGCCGTTGCGCTCCAGCTCCTCCAGCTTGGCCTGCATGCTCTGTCTTGCCCCTTCAGCACGAGAACGACTGGCCTCCTCAGATTGGAGCTGCTGAAGAAGGCGACCGCTCTGGGCCTCAAGCTCCTTGACCGTCTGCTTCAGCATTTCTATTTTCACATTCTTGTCGCTTGCCAGCCCCTCCTTCTTGGTCACCATGTCCTCCAGGTCCTGCTGCCTGGCCTGCGACTCATTCAGCTTGTGCTTGAGTCCATCAAATGCAGATTCCGCAGCACGCAGTCGCTCGCGCAGCACCTCCGTCTCCTGCTTGTGTGATTGCACGTGCTCAGCCAGAGAAGCACGTGTGGTGTGCTCTGCCGACTTGGCTGCCTTTAGCTCCTTGGTGACTTCTTCCAACTGCGCACGCACTCGCCGCTCTTCAATCTGAGCAGCCTCCATCAGGTCGCGTGCCTCCAGCACCTCCCTGTCACCGCGCTGCGTCTGATCGCGCACAGCCTTTTCCACCTCGTTTTGAGCGCCGTAGGCTTCGGCAAGCATCTCTTCGGCCTCGCGCAGCTGCGCAGCAAGACCTCGCTCGCGCTCCCCTGCCGCTTTTAGGTCCCCCATGGCCACAAGCATGTTGGCCCGGGCGGACCGCCACGCCTCGATCCGCCAAAAACGAAACACCAGCGCTAGCAGGTTGCGTCTGCGCCGCAGCGCCAGGCGCGGGAGCGCCGTGCTCAGATACAACACGAAGTCTGCGTGCTTCTTCCAGCTCATCAGCGGCCTACCCAGGACCTGATAGACAAACCGCTGGTGCACGCTCCGCAACAGCTCCATGCGACCAATGACCGAAGTGGTCTGCGATCGCCAGCGCCGCACAGCGTGGATGAGGACGCGCATCTCCAGTCTTTGCGCCATCATGCCCGCTACCCGCCGTTGCATGCCGCGCACATGCTGCATGCTGTTCACCGTGTATGACTCTACCTCTTGCATTCTGCGGAGCCCCTCCTCCATCATGTCCTGGCGACCATGGCGCTCATCTATCAGCTCCTCTGTGCGGTCGTGCAGCTCTCGTTGCTTGTCTTGCAATTTCATCTCTGCTTCCTCCGCTAGTCTCTGGGCCTCGCGCGTCGCCTCCCTGTAGTCGCCCTGCTTCTTCTGTTCCATTTGAAGCTGCGCATTGAGGTAGCTGTTTTCACGCTCCAGGCGTGCGATCCGATCCATTAGCGATCCTCTGTCCCTCGACTCCGAAGCCATCGCCCGCCGGAGCCCGTCGATCTCACCCTGCGTCATCAATACCGCAGCCGTCAATACTTGAGCGTTCAAGTCGCCCAGCTAGCGTGGGCCACAGCGCACCAGGACTCGGGGCCACGGAGGACAGAGCACGCGCGCAAGGGGGGAGATCCGGGACATACATCGAGCGCGGTTTTTAGCGGCTCCTCAAACGCACTTTGTCTGCCCGCCCCCTCGGCAGATTTGCTGCTCGGAGACGTGCGTGTCGGCAGGTGGACCGCGGGCGCGGCGCTTCTGGCTGCCGACGCATACAGGCTGCCCATCGCGTTTGCCACGCTCGCTGGCACGCTTGCGGACGTGCTCGCCTGCAGCGTCGACACCGCAGCGGCCTGCTCCCGCTCGATGCGCTGGCTGTCCAGCACCTGCTCTGGCGTGTAGCGAAAGCGCACGGCCGTGCCAATCTTGCGGCGCTCTGTGAGCTTGCGCAGCAGCCGCACAAAGTCCTCGAGCAGCAGGGCGCGCGTGTTGTAGACCAGGAGGAGCACGGGTGGCGCGGCAAAACGAATGCCCACGAGGCCGTCGGTCACCTGGCGGGCATCAATATCCACCACCTCGTCCACCTTGCACACCAGGTGCGCTTTGCTGCCGGGCGACTTGCCGACAAAGAGACACACGTCCCGCGCCTGCGCCACAACGCGGTGCGTGAGTGCGGGCCGCGTGGGCGCGGGTCGGCGCAGCGCGGGCCGCGTGCCCGCAGCAGGACTGGACGCGCTGCCCCGTCGCATGGCGCGCCCCTGACACGCCCAGAGGCGCGCGGCGCCGCATTCCCGCGGCAAGCCCGCCCGCGGCCCGCCCTTTACCTCGTCGCGGTCAACGGCGACCGACGAGCCCTTGGCCACCGCCGGCCGCAGCGAAGAATGCGCCCGCCCGGCCCGCGCACCCTGCGACCACGGCTCGATGTAGGCATCGCAGGGGATCCTCATCCCGTCCCCGCCGTCCCACCCCAGCCGCCGTCCTTCGTTCTCTTACCGCAGCATCGATTTTGAACAGCCCCCACGAATGTGCAGGTTTGATTTGGGGGGGCTTTCCTGGTACCATGCGTTTTTGTCAATAAAACCCGAAGGTTTTCGGTTTCACATCAGCATCACGCGCGCATGGCGGCCGCGCTCGAGACGCAGGTCGCGGACGACGCCGTGACGACGCCGCACGGCGGGCAGGTGGACGACGGCTGTGTGTGTCTTTTTTCTTTTGCTCGCGTGTCGTGCGTGTGCGTGCGCCCGCCGTGCGCCCGCCTCGCGCCCGCCTCGCGCGGCCCGAGGCTCGTGGGGCGGGGCGATTGCACACGACATTCGCGCGCGGATTGGGAGGCCGGCGTGTTGCGGGCGGGCGGGCTGGGGGAGCGCGCGCAGGGGCGGGGGGTAGGCCAGTGGGCCGGTGCGAGACGGTCCGCGCGCTGACGGGCCCCGCCCGCTGCAGGAGTGGCGGCAGTGCCAAAACTTTATCGAGGACTTCTCCGTCACAACTAATGGCATGGGCCCGCCCGCCGGCGCCGAGGCGGCCGCGCGCGCGGCGCCGATCGACCACTACCCGCCCGCCAACTTTGAGCCCCACCTCTCGGACCTTGCCGAATTTGTGTGGCCGGGCAAGGCCGGGGACTACCATGCCTGCCTGCAGCTCGGCAACGGCGCGTCGGAGCTGATTGACCTGGTCATCCGGTCCTGCGCGACAGTGGGCGCGTGGCGCCCCGGGCCGTCGATGGTGCAGTACGAGGAGTACAAGCGCAGCGCAGAGGCCGCGGGGTTCGTGCGCACTTCCGCCGACGACGACTCGGCCAACCTCATGTGCCTCGTGAACCCCACCAACCCCACCGGGGACTACATGCGCATCGAGGCGCTCAAGAGCTACATCCAGACGCGCTGCCGCCGCGGCAGTTGCGTGCTGGTGGACGAGAGCATGCAGCCGTGGTTGGGCGAGCACTGGCGCGAGGACAGCCTGGTGTCGCAGGGCGAGTGGCGCCGCAAAATGAGCGTGGAGGAGGGCGTGGACGTCTTTGTCATCCACAGCTGGACCAAATTGTGGGCGTGCACCGGGATCCGCCTCGGGAGCGTCATCGCGCCCACGCCCGCCATCATGACCGGCATCAAGGCAAAACAGGTGCCGTGGTCGGTCAACTCGATGGCGCTCGCGTTCCTCTCTGCGGCGGTGCAAGACAAGCAGTACCTCGAGACCATGTGGGAGCTCACGCCGCAATGGAGGCGAAGCCAGGTCGAGGAGATAGGCAGGCATTTCCCGAGCTGGCGCTGCGTAGGCGAGCCTTTCCTGTCGTGGGTGTGGATTGAGATGCCCGACGAAATGGTGGCGGAGAGGGCGGTGACGGTGGCCAAGCGCAACGGCACGCCGGTGCGGTGGGGCAAGCCCGGCTACCGCCTGCCCAAGATCGTCCGCATTGCTGTGCGCAACCCCGAGCTCACCGCGCACCTGTTCAGCGCCTGGAAGAAGGAATTCGGCGAGGCGGCCTCGCCCGACAACGTTGACGCCCTTTATCAAGAGCTGCGGTAGCGCTGTGCAGCGATGTAGCGTGTCAGGTGTGTCCTTGCGTCTCCGTTGTGTCCTAGGGTACAGGGGTTCTCCCATGTCGCAGTAGGGGTTCTGGTGTGGCGCGGCAGGGGTTCTGGGGTGTCTCGGGCCGCACTGGTCTTGCTGCTAGTTTGTCGGGGCTCCAAAGTACCCGGTAGCTGATGCAAGGAGTGCGCTTTGCTGGTCTGAGCATGAGCATGAGCATGTCCTGCGATTTTCATCATTCTTGCCAGTCTTGAACATACTCAAAGTAGAGACACCCCAAGTATCCCTACTTTGACGTGTTGCAGACTCGCAAGAACTGTTTTGAGGACCCGCTGTATGCACATGAACAGAGAGAAAGAGAGGGCGGGGGTGGAGGGGGGTGAAGTACTGAAAAAGAGAGCTGTATTAGGACACACCGCTAACAGAGCAACAGCGCAACAGGGAGTCGCTGTGAGTCGCCAGCTCTGGCCCACAGGGTCAGTAGGCGCGGGGCACAGGGTCAGTAGGCGATAGTGTAGGCGAGGGCCAGTCCCACAATTTTCGTTTCTCATTGAATGCTCCAAGTACACAAACGGACGCTGACCGCTAGCGAAACCACGCCGGTGAACGCTAGCGAAACCACCGAGGTGAACGCTAGCGAAACCACGGAGGAAGATCCTGCGGTCCCTCCGCCCTGCCCTCACCCACATCCTGCCCAACAGCATCAGCATCCGCACATGCACTACCACTGCACTCGCCGTCGTCGTCGGGCACGCAGAAGGTGGAAGCGGAATACGCGGGCCACTGGGGTTGCCGCGACAGGGCCTCGGCGGATGGCCATTTCCTGGGCGCACCGCCTCGAGCCGCACGCTTGGGTGCTGCACTGCAGCCCACCTCGTCTTCACTCGAGCTAAGAGCATCGTCCAGCTCAAGACCATCCACCAGCACCCCTCCTCCCGCACCCTTGGCACGCGCTGGCACTCGAGAGTTGCCAGCGGCAACCGCAAGTTCTGCACGCTCGTTTGGGCTCATCTCTCTCTTCCTGTCCTCCCCCGCTCCGTCTTGCTCCTGCGGGCGGCCCACGGCAGATGAAGCCGTGTCGAAAGCCGTGGTGGGACGTGATGCAACTTGATGTGGCGGTGGGCGGTAAGGCAGCCCAGCAGACGTCCACTGCCTGCGCCCTCTGGCTGATTCTCTTCGCTTCCTCTGCTCCTGCGTCTTGAGCTGTGCGAGGGGAAGGCGCAGAGTCCGAGCGCAGGGCAAGCGTGTTGGCGCATGCATCAGGTCCCGTGTGTGTGTGTCGTGTTGGCGCATGCATCAGGTCCCACTTTGGTCCGCTTCCAGTCTTGAAGTAGTTGATGCTAAGAGTATAGCTACTGCTCTACTGAGGGATGGGGAGGGAGGGAGAGGGAGAGGGAGAGGGAGAGGGAGAG
>Ga0115006_10000193_pt1 | contig 31926 bp, 28 predicted proteins | sample ArcOceMetagenome_3_FD_88943 | JGI IMG/M metagenome (GOLD analysis project Ga0115006, IMG submission 88943) | Marine eukaryotic phytoplankton communities from Arctic Ocean - Arctic Ocean- Svalbard ARC20M Metagenome | ecosystem: Environmental > Aquatic > Marine > Oceanic | place: Arctic Ocean...
ACTCACCAAAGAATCCAGTAACTAACATCACTGTAGACCAAAAGATTAGTTTCCACATCATACTCTTAGTTGCACCAGCAACTTTAAGTATTAAGTAAAACTCAACACACATTAATGGAACTGTTAATATCCAATCTACATATCTGAAAAAAGTAGTATCACCTGGATCTACATCTCTCATGTAATTGTAATGAACAGCAGCAATAAATGTAATAAGTCCTGAGACTAAAATTGAATTTCTCCATTTCGCATCAACAGCGTTTAATGAAAGAAAAAAGAAAACAGATGCAGCCATCATTGCCATAGTTCCAATAAAGAAAGTAAAGCCGACTAAGTCGTTAGGCACATCACCTAAAAAATAAAAAGTGTTTAAAAATAATTCCATAATATTTTAATTTATTATTTGTTTAAACCCAAATATATAGAAAAAATCAATATATCAACTAAATTTGCGTTAACAAATAACTAAAAGATTTGATAAATTCATATTTATTACACAGTTTTAACTCAAGATTAATAATATTTAGTACAATATTTTGCATTATTCTTTCATTAATTTTTAGCGACTTTTATTTAAATATTTTAGCTTTTTCTGGCATTTTAACTTTCGGTATAATACACGGAGCCAATGACTTAATGCTTATCAAAGAAGTTTCAAAAAACTATAATTTCAAACTTCAATTCTTTTATTACATAATAATGGTAGGTGGATTTTTTTTATTTTTTTATAAAATTCCAGCTTTAGCCTTAATAACTTTTGTTCTGCTAAGTTCTTATCATTTTGGTGAACATCAATGGACGCTTTTTGAAAAAACTAAAAATCATTCTATAAAACCTTTTTATTTTTTTTACGGACTGACAATCTTTTCTCTTATTTTTTATTTTAATTTAAATCAAGTAACTGAGATTATTTTTGACATAACTAAAACCCAATTATCTGAAAGTTTCTTTTTTTATCTATTAATTTCTTCATCATTAATTACGTTTTTAATATCATTATTTATTTACAAACACCTAAAAAATCAATTTATTACTCAAATTATACTTTTAATATTATTAATTATAACATTCAAAAATTCAGGTTTAATATGGTCCTTTGGAATATATTTTATTTTTTGGCATAGTATTCCCTCAATTAAAGAACAAACAATTTTTATTTATGGAAAAGCTGAAAAACAATCAATTTTAAATTACTTTAAAAAAGCTTTATTATATTGGTTACTTTCAATTATAGTACTATTAATTACTTATTATTTTTTTAGAGACAGTCAAAGTAAATTACTTAGTATATTTTTTTCATTTTTAGCAGCCATCACGTTCCCACACACCTTTGTGGTTTCTAAAATAAAAAAGCCCTCTTAAAAGAGAGCTTTTTTAATTCACAAAATATTACTTACTGTGCTTTTTTTCTGTTTGCAATGAAACTTTTTATAAAATAAACCATAGCTATAATTGACGTTAAAATCATTACTGAAACTCTGATTACACCAACTGTTTCTTCTCTTCCAATGGCTCCTTTTAATGGCATAAACAATCCAATAAGACAAATAAAAGTTAATAGAACGGCGATATGTGCTATTACCTTATTTTCTTTTTTAAGTCCTGGTGAGCAAAACAATAAAGCCCATCCAAAAATTAAAGGAATAATCGCAGTTCCCGATGTGCTTTCAAGATATCCCCATAATCCAATTACAATTAAAGATATTGAGTTTAATATATTTGCTTTTAATGAATTCATAATTATTTATTTAATGATTAAAGTTTTATAAAAATAAGTGATTTAATTATAATCCATTAATATAGTCCGAAAACGAATCGCTAAAAGACAAACCTCTTGATGTTCTAGTTATACTTACTTTTTTATATGATGACAATCCCCAGAGTAAAAATTCACTCATAAAATTTTCATCCTTAGGGTCAATTTTAGGAATATAATTTTTTACAAACTTCTTCAAAACTTTAATAGTTTTAAAAGTATCATTATATGACTTATTGTCTAGATTCTCGTCTATGAAAAGTTCTTTATTTTTAAACCAATCTAATATTTCGTTGTATGGATCTAATTCTTCAGATTTATTTAGTTTTTTAATTTTAGGAAAATAATTTACAAAGAATGTTTTCACAGATTCTAATATTAAAAGTCGTGAAATTTCTGTAGCTCCCTCCTGCTCTCCCTCATAAACTAATTCAATCTTACCATTAATAGCAGAAATAACAGCATTGAAATCGGTCATACGTAAAACTGTATTAGACTCTCCATTAATAAGCATTCTTCTTCTAGCAGAACTAATTAAATTTTCAAAAGCAGAAATAGACAATCTTGCACTAACCCCACTTTTTGAATCCACGTAAACACTTTCTCTAGCTTCAAAACTTATTTGTTCAATAATATCTTTAGCTATTTCAGGAACATATACATCTTTTGAATCTCCTACAGATGATTCCTGATGTGTAATTGTTTTAGCAATTTCAATTGTTTTGGGATAATGAGTCATTATTTGAGATCCTATTCTATCTTTTAAAGGAGTCACAATACTTCCCCTGTTTGTGTAATCTTCAGGATTAGCAGTAAACAGAAATTGAACATTTATTGGTAATCTTAATTTAAAACCACGTATTTGAATTTCTTTTTCTTGAAGAATTGAAAATAATGAAACCTGTATTCTTGCCTGTAAATCTGGAAGTTCATTTAATACAAAAATACATCTGTGAGCTCTTGGGATCATTCCAAAATGAATAACCCTAGGATCGGAATACGATAATTTTAATGTTGCAGCTTTTATAGGATCAATATCTCCAATTAAATCAGCAACAGTTACATCTGGAGTTGCAAGTTTCTCAAAAAAACGATCCTCCTTAGATATCCATTCAATTGGTGTTTTATCTCCAAATTCATTGATTTTTTGCTTGCCGTAATAAGAAATAGGATCTAAAGGATCATCGTTAATTTCAGAACCAGAAATAATTGGAATCCAATCATCTAATAAATTGGTTAATTGTCTTGCCAGTCTAGTTTTAGCCTGACCTCTTAATCCTAAAAGATTTATATTATGACCAGATAAAATTGCGCGTTCTAAATCTGGGATAACAGTATCTTCATATCCATGAATTCCTTTGAAAGTTGAAATACCTTTAGATAAATTTAATCTAAGATTTTTTTTCATTTCATCTTTAATCCCTAAAGCTTTATATCCAGAACTCTTAAGTTCTTTTAAAGTTTTTATTTTGTTATTCATTTATTATAATCTTTTTTTTCTATTAGTTTCATAGTCTTCAAAAATCATCTCACCCAGTCCTTTAAGTCCAGTATAAAATGCTTTTCCTTTGTTGGCTTTTGTAAATTCTTGAACAAAACTTTTAAGATATGGATCTTGCGCAATCATAAACGTTGTTATTGGGATATTTAGTCTTCTAGCTTGCTGAGCCATATTATAACACTTATCTACTATGTGAGAATCTAATCCGTTACTATTTTTATAGTAACTCCCATCTTTTAATTTCAAACAGCTAGGTTTTCCGTCAGTAATCATAAAAATCTGCTTATTTGAATTTCTATTTCTTCTTAAAATATCCATTGCTAATTCAAGACCTGCAACAGTGTTAGTATGAAAAGGACCAACATTTAAGTATGGTAATTCTTTTATAGAAATTGGTCTAGCATCATTGCCAAATACAATTATATCTAGCTTGTCTTTTGGGTATCTTGTAGTAATAAACTCGGACAGAGCCATTGCAACTTTTTTTGCAGGTGTAATTCTGTCTTCACCATAAAGAATCATGCTATGGCTTATATCAATCATTAAAACAGTACTCATTTGAGCTTGATGATATTGATCATTAACCACTAAATCATCTTTAGATAATTTAAAATCATCTAATCCCCCTTGAATTTGAGCATTCTTAATACTTTCTGTAATAGCAATTTTTTCAATAGAATCTCCAAACTCATAATTTTTCAAGTCTCCAGAGTCACTCTGACCTGTGCCTGTATGTTTTGTGTTGTGGTTTCCATTTCCGATTCTCTTCATTTTACCAAAAATCTGCTTCAAGGCATGTTGCCTTAAAAGCATTTCAGTTTTAGCTGTCAAGCCAATACCATCACCTACTCCATCTTGATTTAAATCTTTCTTTATATATCCCTTAGCAAGTAATTCTTCTATGAAATCGTCCATAGTATAATCCTCACTTGTCAAAACATATTCCTTGTCTAGTTCTTTTAACCAGTCGATTGCTTCATTAAAATCTCCAGATGTGTAAGTAATTAACTCTTTAAAAATTTCAAAAAGTTTTTCAAATGGAGTTTGAGACTTTGCCTTGAAATTGGAGAATAAAAAGCCTGATTGTTTTAATGAATTCATTATCATTAAAAGTATATTACTTTAAATATTTAGACAAGTTAAATGTGTAATTATTTTACAGCTGAAGTATGATCACTTACTATTAGCCAATTATCGTCTACTTTCTTCCAAAGTAATGTAAAATGTCCATAGCTATCCTCGGTTGATCTTTTTAGATAATATTCACCAATTAAATAAGCAGAATTTAATGAAATTAACCTAATTTTTTTTACGGTAAAATTTAATTTACCCATTATTTGAGTATTAGGATATGAACTGTAATATCTTTTTCTTGTATTTTCCCATCCATAAATTGGACCAGATTTTCCTGAAAAAACTAATTCTTCTGATTTTAGGTACCCTTGCATAAAAGAATCTATATCTCCATTATTCCAAGCGTCTTGCTGAAGACTCATAACATTCATAATTCCCAAGGAATCTTTTAAAGAAATTGGATTTTGAGAATAACTGTTTAATGAAAAAAGAAATAGAGCTATAAAAAAATGTAAGGTTTTAGAAATCATATTTTATTTTCAATTTTATAGAGGATCAGTTTCTGGCATTAGTTTGTTTAAAACGGTATATAAAGGACAAAATTTTTTATTGGATTTGCAAAACTGAAACATAAATCCAATCCAAATTGAATGGCTAGTAAAATTGAACCCATATTTAATAATCGAACTATTCCCAAGATTAAACTTGGGTTTTAAGATCATTAATAAATATAAAAATTATTTGGCAATAGTAAAAGTTTTTGATGCTATCCCTTTACTAGCCCTAGTACAACCTAAAAAAGTAGTGATTTCATCTTTGTGATTTCCGCTAATATCCCACATTCTTTTTTGATCAGAATTCATAGGTCCAGAATTTTCTAAATTCTTCTGATTAACAAGAAATGATTCCCAAGAGCTATACCAAAAGGCAGCTTGAAAAGTATAAGAACTCCCACTATAATGTCCAGTTGGAACTATAGCAAGTGCTTCACCTAAATCAATTGAAGACTGTCTGGTTGATTTATTCCACAAGGAGATATATTCTCCTCTATCTTTCCATTTAGGATTACTTTCATTAAAAACTACAATATGTTTTTTTGAAAAATCAATATCATTTTCTGTGATAAATATTTGATTATCAAACGTAACTCTAATTTCATCATCATGGCCTTCTAAGAACAATTGAAAATATGTAGACCACTCTTCTTTCAACATTTTTTTCTCATCATAAGAAATACTCATATTATCAATATTTTTATCAACTTCAACTCCGTAATTAACAGCACTAGCTTGAGCTATAGCATTTGGATAAACCTCAATTACTTTAAAAGTAAAATCACTTCCATAAGTATGAGAAAACAACCATGTTGACTCCATTTTATTGTCTTCAGAACCCATAAAATAAATATCTATGAATTTCTTATGCATTATAACAAAATCATTTGCCTTTGATCTAGGAACATCTAGAGTATAAAAGGAGTGAATTTCTTGTGCAAGTGAATTGAAAGAAATAAATAAAATGAGTACAATTAATAATTTTTTCATTTGTTTTAAATTTTAAGGTTAAAATGACGTTTTATTTTTTAAGTTAAAGGTCTTGTTTTATCAAATTTACAACAATAATACATTCTTTTAAGTATGTATTATGCTAGTAATTACATTATTAACAATAACACGTTGAATAATAGCGGTTTATTTAAATTTTATTCATAAATTTATATACTCCAATAAGATATTATTAAAAATACTACAAATTGAAACAAGAACTAAAATCAAAAGAAACGCAAGATCTTATAATCAACACTTCTTTTGAACTCTTCTACGAAAAGGGATACAACGCAACAAGTATTCCAGATATAATGAAAGAAACTTCATTGTCAAAAGGTGCCTTTTATCATCATTTTAAAAACAAACATGAAATTGGCACTAAAGTAATTGAAGTTATTATTCGAAAAAGAATAAAAGAAGGGTTTATCAACCCATTAATGAATAATGATGGTAATATTCCTGAACTTTTAAAATATGTTTTTACTAATAGAATTAAAAATTACTCAGATAGAGAGAAAGCTTTGGGTTGCCCTGCTAACAATTTAGTTGGAGAAATTGGATATAGTGATCAAGATTTTAGAGTGATACTACAAAGTTTATTTGAAGAATGGAGATCTGCATTAATAAAAACTATAGATATTGGTAAGAAAAGAGGTGAAATAAAACAAGAAATCAATAGCTCAGCTACAGCAATTTCTTTGATATGTGCTTTTGAAGGAGTTAGAGGTGTTAGAAAAGTATATGATGATGATGATATTTTTTATGAATTCTTGGAATCTATGGGTCTTTTTTTAAATAGTTTAACTGCCTAAAATTTCCAACTGTCAGATCTAAATGATGACGCTGGCAATCCTTTAGTGTTATATAAATTTCCATTTAAATAATTTTTCCATCCATATCTCACGTGAACAGGGTTTTTTACATTATCACTTTGAACTTCTAGTTGATTTCGCATTATTTTAGCATTTGCAGGATAAAAAACTCTATCCTCTGAAGCTAATTCAAAGTTGTTTATTTCTTCATCAGGACAATACAAACCACTTTTAGCATAATCGAATTTTAGTAACACTTTATTTTCTTTAATTTCTAAAGATTTGAATACTGGACCCGAAAACTCTACAGTTGATAAACCATAATCTTTATTTAATGCCCAGTAAGCAAGCCTTTTACCTAAAATAAATTTCCTTGGTGGATGAATAGAATTTTCATCTCCAACATCAAGCGAAACTGCCATTCCAGTATTGGAAGTATTAAACATAGTATTAAGCTGAGCTTCTCTTAAAAAAGCAGAACTTGACTTATCATTTCCATCATATTTATAAGGTGAAATTTGAACAAAATAAAATGGAAATGATCCTTGATTCCAAGCTCGTCTCCAGCCCTCTATCATTGAGTTTTTTAATTTAGCATAATTATTTGCTCTAGCAACATTACTTTCTCCTTGATACCAAATAGCTCCCTTTATTCTAAAGTTAATCAGTGGATTAATCATGGCATTATACAATGATGATGGTTCATCACTAGCTCTACTTCGATGATTTTGTAGTACACCCTTTTCAAAATCTGTATTTAAAGATTGTGAATCCGTCCAAGCTTCAGCTGGGGTTCCTCCCCAAGAAGAATGAATAATAGCAACAGGCACATCAAGAACAGTATTTAAATGTTTTGCAAATGAATAAGCCACGGCACTAAAAGAAGGTGAATTTTCTGGATTTGAAATAGACCAATTTCCTTCAAGATTTTCCATTTTAGTTTCACTTGTATTTCTTTCTACAGTAAAAAATCTTATTTCAGAATTATTAGAATTTGCAATTGCATCATTAGCTCCTAAAACAGGTTCGTTATTATAACCTTTTAGATTCATTTGCATATTGGACTGTCCAGAAGCTATCCATACCTCACCCATTAAAATATTTGAAAGTGAAATTTTTTGATCACCAGATTTTAAACTGATTTCGTGGCTTTTACCTGATTTAGGAGTTTTAATATTTATAATCCACTTTCCGTTGTCATCACTATTTGTTATTAAAGTTTTTTCATTCCAACTAACAGTAATTGAAATACTTGATCTTGATTTTGACCACCCCCAAATAGAAATATTAGAGTCTTGTTGTAAAATCATATTATCATTGAATATTGATGGCAATTTTAAATTTTGAGAAGCAATTAAGTTAATTGCAAAAAGAGAGATTATTAATAATATATTATTTTTCATTTTGTGAATTTTAATAATAATTAATTTAATAAAAAAAATCTACCTTAGTAATAATCAGTATCAAAATGATCAAATTAAACTTAAAATTTATTTCATTTTTATTAATTCTCTTTTTTTCAGCATGTAATACTGAAAACAAAAAACCTAACGTTATAATTATTTATGCTGATGACTTAGGTTTTGGAGATGTTAGCGCATATAATCAAGGTACACTAAATACACCTAATATTGACAGAATAGCAAATGAAGGCATTAAGTTTACAAATGGACATTCTTCATCTGCAACATGTAGCCCAAGTAGATATGCTTTATTGACGGGATCATATCCCTGGAGAAACTCTAAAGCAAAAATTTCCACTGGTGCTTCAATGATTATTAATGTAGATCAAAAAACATTACCAAAAATGTTTAAAGCAAATAATTATTCAACTGCTATTGTGGGTAAATGGCATTTAGGATTAGGTAATGGTCAAATTAATTATAATTCTAAAATATCACCTGGACCAAACGATATCGGATTTGACTACTCTTATATTATGCCAGACACTCAAGATAGAGTTCCAACGGTATATATTGAAGATGGTTATGTAAAAAATTTAGATTCAAATGACCCATTATATGTTAGCTTCAATAAAAACTTTGACAATCAACCAACTGGGAAAACGAATCCAGAAATGCTAACAATGAAATGGCATCATGGTCATTTTAATTCTATTATTAATGGTATTTCAAGAATTGGATTTATGAAAGGTGGTGAAAAAGCTCGTTGGAGTGATGTTGATATGGCTGATCATTTTTTAAATAAAGTAAAATCATACATAACTCAAAATAAAGACAAACCTTTTTTCTTATTCTATTCCATGCAACAGCCTCATGTTCCAAGAACACCACATCCAAGATTTAAAGGAAAATCAGGCATGGGTCCCAGGGGAGATGTGATTATTGAAGCGGATTGGTGCATTGGAGAACTTTTTAAGACTCTTGATAACGAAAAACTTTTAGAAAACACATTAATTATAATATCAAGTGATAATGGACCTGTTTTAAATGATGGTTATTATGATGATGCTGTGGAAAAAATAGGAAATCATACTCCCTCTGGTATTTATAGGGGCGGTAAATACAGTTTATTTGAAGCTGGTACAAGAGTGCCTTTTATTTCTTTTTGGAAAGGAGTCACAAAGCCTAAAACATCTGATAAATTAATTTCTCAAATTGATCTTTTCAATTCTTTATCATCAATCATTGAAAGTAAAATCAAAACTAGTGATAGTTATGATTTATCTGAACTTTTACTAAAAGGAGATGGAAAAGAAAGAGAAGAACTAATTCTTGAAGCTTCAGGAAAGACTGCTTTAAAATATCATAACTGGGTCTTAATCCCTCCATATAAAGGAAAAGCTGTAAGTACGTATACTAATGTTGAACTAGGAAGATCTAGCTCATTTCAACTTTATAATTTAAAAACTGATCCAAGTCAAAAGATAAATCTAGTAGATCAAGAAAAAGAAAAATTAGCTGAGCTTCTAAAGATTTACAATAAGGTTGTTAATGACTAAGAAGCGATATTAACAGCTCTTGTTTCACGAATAACAGTTACTTTAACTTGTCCTGGATAAGTCATGTCTGTTTGAATTTTTTGTGAAATCTCAAAAGAAAGTTTAGCGGCATGATCATCAGAAATTTTTTCACTCTCAACCATAACCCTTAATTCACGACCAGCTTGAATAGCATATGCTTTAGTAACTCCTTTAAAAGAATAAGCAACATCTTCCATTTCTTTTAACCTCTCAATATAACTATCTAAAACCTGTCTTCTTGCTCCAGGTCTAGCTCCAGAAATAGCATCACATACTTGAACAATAGGCGAAATTAAATTATTCATTTCTATTTCATCGTGGTGAGCTCCAATAGCATTACAAACATCTGGTTTTTCTCCAAATTTTTCTGCCCATTGCATTCCTAGCAAAGCATGAGGAGTTTCAGTTTCTTCCTCTGGAACCTTCCCTATATCATGTAAAAGTCCTGCTCTTTTAGCAATTTTAGGATTTAGACCTAATTCAGAAGACATAATTCCGCAAAGTTTGGCAACTTCTCTAGAGTGTTGTAAAAGATTTTGACCGTAAGAAGATCTGTATTTCATTCTACCTACAGCCTTAATAAGAGCAGGATTCAATCCATGAATTCCTAAATCAATTACTGTTCTTTTACCAACCTCAATAATTTCGTTTTCAATTTCGTTTTGTGTTTTCTTTACAACTTCTTCAATTCTAGCAGGATGAATTCTTCCATCAGTAACTAATTTATGTAAAGAAAGTCTAGCAACTTCTCTTCTTACTGAGTCAAAACATGATAAAATTATCGCTTCAGGTGTGTCATCTACTATTATTTCAACTCCGGTAGCTGATTCTATAGCCCTAATGTTTCGACCTTCCCTTCCAATAATCCTTCCTTTTACATCATCAGATTCAATATTAAAAACTGAGACGCAATTATCTATAGCTTCTTCAGTTCCAACTCTTTGGATCGTATTAATAACTATTTTTTTTGCCTCTTGCCTAGCAGAAAGCTTAGCATCTTCAATAATATTTTGAGTAAGCTCCAGGGCTTCTGATTTAGCTTCTTCTTTTAATGATTCAACTAATTCTTTTTTAGCATCATTAGCAGACATACTAGATAATTTTTCAAGTTTTTCAACCTGCTCTTTATGTAGTTTATTAACCTGCTCACTTTCCTTATCAAGAAGCTCAAGTTTTTTATCAAAAGAAGACATCTTGTCATTTAAGCTTTGATTATTCTTTTTATTAATAGAAAGTTCATTTGAAACTTGAGATTCTTTGTCTTTAATTCTTTTTTGAACGTCAGTAAGATTTTTTTCTCTATTTAAAATATGCTTTTCATGCTCAGATTTTAGTTCTAAAAACTTTTCTTTTGCCTGAAAGATTTTATCTTTCTTGATATTTTCACCTTCAATTGATGCGGATTTTAAAATATTTTCAGCTTCTTTTTTTGCGTTTTCAAATGATTTAGTTATTGATGTTTTTTCTAAAAATTTAGAAATAACAAAACCTACAGCTAAACCTAGAACAATAAGAACAAAATTGATTATTGTAAAATATTCCATAATAATTATTTTATTTAGATTAAAAAAAAAGCCTACATCATGAAGTTTTGTATAAACTCTTGTAAGACAAGATTAAGGCTAACTAACTGATCAAGGATCCTGTAAGGGCATGCTTTAGCAGAATAGACTCACCTTTTATAAAAAAATTCGCGTTGAGTTTATCAAAAAAATTGATGTAGGCAATAATGTATTTTATTTAAATGAACGTGCTAGAGGTCAATAATTTCTTGAATAGATTTATTAATCTTTTCTAATCTTTTATTTACCTCTTCATTAATTTTAGCTTCAGAAATATTTTCTTGTTCAGTTTGAGTCGCTAATTGAAGAGCACACATTGCTAAAACATCTTGCTTGTCCTTAACAGCGTAATTTTCTTCAAAATGTTTAATCATAATATCGATTTTTTTTGATGCAACTCTTAGTCCTTCTTCTTGCTCCAAGGGGACATTAAGAGGGTAAACTCTATTAGCAATTGTTAATTTAATTTTTTGCATATAATAGATTTATGAACTTAAACTCAATATACATTTATCCAACTCTTTGATAAGATTATTAATCTTCAGCTTTGTTAATGATTTATCATCACTACCTAAGAAAGTATTAGCAATTTTTAAGGAATGATACTTGTTTTTCCATTCTTTTAACTGATTTTTTTGTTTGAGTAAAGATTCATCTTTCAATCTTAAATCTTTACTAAATTCCAAATTCTCATCTCTTAATTTATTTATTAAAGATTTTAAATTAGACAAATTAGCTTCTAAAAGAACAATATTTTCAATTGACTCAGACATTAAAACAATACTATCTTAATCAAATTTAGTGTTACTAATACTCTAAAACAAATAAGTACTTATATTTTAAAAATCTTAGAATTATTTTTAGTATTATTAATAATTAAATAACTAAAAAAGATTCACTAAAATAATAATGAAAAAATTAATAATTCTATTTTTATTTATTTCAATAAACATAAATTCACAAACAAATTTCCCTAAAAACTATTTTTCTAATCCATTAGATATAGAATTAATCTTAAATGGAAATTTTGGGGAATCAAGACCCAGTCATTTTCATTCAGGAATTGATTTTAAAACTCAATTTAAAGAAGGATTAAATGTATTTAGTTCCGCTAAAGGATATGTGAGTAGAATAAGCATAAAACATGGTGGATTTGGAAAAGCACTATACATTAATCACCCAAACGGATACACTACAGTTTATGCACATTTGAAAAATTTTAATAAAAAAATTGAAGATTACATTAAGAAAATTCAATACAATAAAAAATCTTATCAAATTGAACATTATTTTAAAAAAGATGTAATAAAAATATTGAAAAATGAAAATATCGGTAAGTCAGGAAATACCGGTTCATCTTTTGGGCCTCATCTACATTATGAAATAAGATTAACTAAAAATCAAAAAGCAATTAACCCACAATTATTTGAAATTGATATAAAAGACACAAGAAGACCAATAATAAATTCAGTGTTTTTATACAAACTTGATAGTCTTAATAAAATTAGCGAACCAATTAAGTTAAAAATTAAAAGAGTTAATGACAGTATTTACCAATCTGAAGAAGTTACAGCAAATGGAACAATTGGATTTGGAATAAGTGGTTTTGATAGACAAGATTTAGCAAATAATAAAAATGGGATATATAAATACTCTACTATTTATGACAATAAAGAAAATATTGAATTCAACTTTAATTCATTTTTTTTCGAAGAGTCAATAAAAATCAAAACATTAATTGATTACAAATATTATATAGAGAATAAAACAAGAATAGTAAAATTATTTAAAGATCATGGGAATAATTTAAGTATTTATTCAAATAATAAATCTGGTTATATAAATATAGAAAAAGATATTTCTTTATATCAAATTACCCTTGCTGATTTAAAAGGAAATAAATCCACTATTAAAATTCCGATAACTAAAGGTGACTTAAAAAAGAGCACATTAAAAAAGGTCAACTCAAAAGATTTAAATACTACGATAAACAATAAACTTAATTACAATTTTGAATTTGAAAACGCTGAAATAAAAATAGCTAAAAATACTTTTCTTAAGAACGTTAAATTAAATATAGACACATCAATTGATTCAATTAAAATAATAAATCCTGAAATAGCTGTTTTTAAAAATATTAAAATATATTTTTTAAATAAAGAAAAAAGAAAAGGCAATTATTTAGCTTTAAAAGATAATAATGGAAACGAATCATTCGCATCAGCAAAACTTAATAATAAAAATTATTTTTATCATAAAACTAAATCCTTAGGAACATATTTTATAAAAAACGATAGTTTAAATCCTTTAATTGAATTAAAAAATTTCAAAAACAATGATTGGATTTCTAATAAAAGTTCTATAAAAATTAAAATTTTAGATAAAGAAACAGGTATTAAAAACTACAAAGTAAAAATTAACGGAAAATGGATGCTGTTTGAATATGAATATAAAAAAAATGAACTTTTTTACAATTTTGATTCATATTTTATAAATAAAAAAAAGAATTTAATTGAAGTTTCTGTTGAGGATATGGCTGGAAATAAATCTCAAAAGAATTTTACATTTTTTAGAGACTAGTTTGAATTAATAAAATCACTCAAAACTTCAACTACTTTGTCAATTTCAGATTTATTATTGTATTTGGAAAATGAAAACCTTAATGACGGCTTTTCTAAATCCGATTTAGTCAATATAGAGTTTAAAACATGTGATCCTGTGTTACTTCCGGATTGGCAAGCACTTCCCCTTGAACATGCAATACCTTTTAAATCTAAATTAAATTCTAAAAGAACTGACTTGTCTTTTGAAACTGGAAGGCAAATATTTAAAATGGAAAAGGTACTGTAATTATTATCTTCACAACTTCCATTAAATTTTAGTAAAGGAATTGAACTAGTTATTTTTTTAATGAAATATTTTTTTAAATCTAAAATATAATTTTTATTTTTTTCAAAACAATTATAAGAATCTATAAAAGCTAACTCCATTCCGCATATATTATGAACTGACTCAGTTCCTGCCCTCAAACCTCTTTCTTGGTTTCCTCCAATTATCAAAGGATTTAATTTTAATTTTTTATTAATATAAACAAAACCGATTCCTTTTGGACCATGAAATTTATGGGCAGATCCGACTATAAAATCAATATTAATTTTTGATAAATCAAATCTGTATTTTCCTATTGACTGAACAGTGTCAGAATGAAAAAAAGCATCATGTTTTTTACAAATATCTCCAACTATTGTTAAATCTAAAACGGAACCAATTTCATTATTTACATGCATCAAGCTGACAAGTGTTTTTTGATTATTACTTTTTAAAACTTGATCTAAGTCATCATAATCTAGTAATCCATTAGATTTTACTTTTACATATTCAACATTGACAGATTCTGTCAATTCCAAAAATTTAACAACGTTTAATACTGCTTTATGTTCAATTTTTGAGGTTATAATTCTTTTAACACCAAGATCTCTAACAGCAGAAATTAAAATTAAATTATCAGACTCTGTTCCACATGACGTGAAAAATATTTCGGCAGGTAAAACATTAAATTCTTTTGCAATTGATTTTCTTGCTTTTTCTATTAAAGTTCTAGATGACCTTCCAAAACTATGAGTTGAATTAGGATTACCATATTGATTAGACATTATACTATTCATCAAATCAATTACTGATTGATCGATTTGTGTAGTGGCAGCGTTATCAAAGTATATATTATTCACTTGTTTCAAATTCTTTTAAAGACTTGGCTATAATATCTACAGCAACATCAATTTCTGTTTTATTAATTGTAAGTGGAGGTGCAAATCTAATAATATTTCCATGAGTAGGTTTTGCCAATAAACCATTATCTCTTAATTTTAAACAAATTTTCCATGCCGTATCACTTTCTTCATGATCATCAATAACTATTGCGTTTAGAAGACCTTTTCCCCTAACTAATTTAACAATGTTACTACTCGAAATATATTCATTTAATTTTGACCTAAAATAATTTCCCATTTCAAATGAATTTTCACATAATTTTTCGTCTTTCACTACTTTTAAAGCAGCAATAGCAACTTTACACCCTAAAGGATTTCCACCATAAGTAGAGCCATGTTCGCCAGGCTTAATGGTAAGCATGATTTCATTTGATGCTAAAACGGCAGAAACAGGAAACACCCCTCCTGATAAAGCTTTACCTAAAATTAAAATATCAGGTTTAAAACCATGATGATCACAGCATATCATTTTTCCTGTTCTAGCAATACCGGTTTGAACTTCATCAGCTATAAATAAAACGTTATTTTTTTTACAAAGATTAAATGCATCAAGAAGATAATTATCGTCCGGAACAACAACTCCTGCTTCACCTTGAATTGGTTCAACCATAAAAGCTGCTACATTAGGGTCTTTTAAAGAATTTTCTAAAGCATCTAAATCATTGTAGGGAATTATTTCATACCCTGGCATAAAAGGGCCGAAATTGGTAGTACTCAACGGATCGTTAGAAGAAGAAATAGCGGCTAAAGTTCTTCCCCAAAAGTTTCCAGTAACAAAAATAATTTTAGCACAGTTTTTTGGAACACTCTTTTTTTCATAAGCCCATTTTCTAGCTAATTTTACAGCAGTCTCTCCTCCTTCAACTCCTGTGTTCATTGGAAGAACTCTATCGTAACCAAAATAGTTAGTAATAAATTTCTGATATTCACCTAATACATTATTGTGAAAAGCTCTTGATGTTAAGGTTAATTTTGAAGATTGTTCAATTAACGCTTCATTGATTTTTGGATGACAATGGCCTTGATTAACTGCTGAATAAGCAGATAAAAAATCAAAATACTTTTTATTGTTTACATCCCATACATAAATACCCTCACCTCTTTCCAAAACAACAGGAAGGGGATGATAATTATGAGCTCCATGATTATTTTCAAGCTCAATAAAATAACTAGAATTATCATTTGTCATAAAAACTAAATTATGTTAATATTAATTAAGAATATTACAAAATTAAACAATAATAGATTTAAATTATTGTTTTAATTTTAAATAATAAATTTTAAATATATTTTGAAATACATATCCAGTAAAAGCAACTCGATTTATAAAAACGTTTCTAAACTTTTGTTCAAAAATAATAAAAGAAAAGCTAGTAACTCATTTATAGTTGAAGGCAAGAAAAATATAAATTTATGTCACGATTTCGGTTTTAAATTTATAGAAATAATTATATGTTCAGAAATAATTTCAGATGATAATATAAATTACATTAACAATAATTATAAAAACATTATCATTTATGACTTCTCTCTAAGCCTTTACCAAGAATTAATTTATAAAAAAAAGAGTGATGGATTATTAGCTTTAGTTAAATCCAAAGACAATTCTCTAGAAAGTTTTAAAATTTCTAAAAACCCATATATTTTAATAGCAGAATCGCCCGAAAAACCTGGTAATATTGGAGCTCTCTTAAGAACAGCAGATGCAGCGGGATTGGATGGGCTTATAATAGCTAATCCTAAAACTGAACTTTATAATCCAAACGCAATAAGATCAAGTTTAGGAAGTATATTCACTATGCAAATAGCGACAGCTTCAACAGACGAAATTATAAGATTTTTAAAAAAAAATAATATAAAGATATTTTCGACTTTTGTTAAAAACAGTAAAAACTATTTAAATATTAACTATAAACAGGCATGTGCAATAATAGTAGGCACAGAATCCTCATCTTTATCTAAATCCTGGCTGTTAGAATCAGATGAACTGATTAGCATTCCCATGAAAGGTGAAATGGATTCGTTGAATCTATCAGTAAGCGCTGCAATAGTTATATTTGAAGGATTAAAACAAAGAAATGATAATTAGTCCACAAATATTATTTAATATACTTATAGCTATTATAATACTAAATTTTTTCAAAGACTCAATCTTAGATTATTTGAATTCTAAATATTTTGACAATAAAATTCCTAAAATTATTAGTGATATTTATGATAAAGAAAAGTACTTGAAATCACAAGAATATAAAAAAACTCAATATAAATTTAATAGAATTTCAAGCACATATAGTTTACTGATTTTATTATTATTTTTTTATTTTGATGGATTTTTAATTTTAGACAATTACTGTCGATCACTATTTGATTCAGAATTAATAATAAGTTTAAGTTTTTTTGGAATTATTTATTTTGGAAATGACCTACTTAGTATTCCCTTTTCAATTTATCATACTTTCATTATTGAGGAAAAATTCGGTTTTAATAAAACAACTAAAAAAACATATATAATTGATAAATTAAAATCATGGTTATTGACAATTTTGTTTGGAGGGGGTATATTGAGCTTTATAATTCTTCAATTCGAATATGTTGGACAAAATTTCTGGATAGTAGCTTGGATTTTTATTTCTGTTTTAACTCTTTTAATAAATGGTCTATATGCACAAATAATTGTGCCTCTTTTCAACAAACAAACAAAACTTGAAGATGGTGAATTAAAAAGTGAAATAGAAAAGTATTCAAAAAAGGTTGGCTTTAATCTTAGTAATATTTTCGTAATTGATGGTTCTAAAAGATCAACTAAAGCAAATGCTTATTTTTCTGGTTTCGGAAAACAAAAAAGAGTGACATTATATGATACATTAATAAATAAATTAACGAAAAATCAAATTGTAGCTGTAATAGCTCATGAGATTGGTCATTATAAAAAAAATCATATTATTTTCAATTTATTGTTCTCAATAATTCAATCAGGCTTAATGCTTTATATTCTTTCATTATTAATTTATATGCCAATTTTTTCTGAAGCACTTAATATAGAAAACCATAGTTTTCATATAGCGCTCATAACCTTTTCAATACTATACACACCAATCTCTGAAATATCATCTTTAATATTTAATTTATTTTCAAGAAAATTTGAATATGAAGCTGATGAATATGCTGATAAATCATTTGATGGGAAATATTTAATTGAAGCTTTAAAGGTTTTAACTAAAGATAGTTTAAGCAATTTAACGCCACATCCAAAATATGTTTGGTGGCATTACTCTCACCCCACCCTGTTGGAAAGAATAAATCAATTACGATAGTTATTATTTTTTTAGTTAAATTTAATAATGATGGTAGTCGATTCAATAAAAGAAAATAGTCAAATAGCTAAAGAATATAAAGAGCTTCTCAAAATTAGCTATCAATCATTATCTAAAGATGATAGAAAGCTAATAAGATTAGCTTTTAATACCTCTGTCGATGCTCATAAAAATCAAAGAAGAAAATCTGGTGAACCCTATGTGTTTCACCCCATTTCTGTTGCTAAGATTGTTGCATCAAAAATTGGATTAGATGCGACATGTATAGCTGCAGCTTTATTACACGACGTAATTGAAGATACAGATTATGATGAAAAAAAAATAACTAAAATTTTTGGCAAAACTATTTGCAAAATCGTAGTTGGTTTAACAAAAATCTCCAAATTATCTAAAGATGAGAACGTTTCTCTTCAAGCTGAAAATTTCAGAAAAATGCTCCTTACATTAAATGATGATGTAAGAGTTATTTTAATCAAAATTGCCGACAGACTTCATAATATGCAAACTTTAGATTCTATGCCAAATGGCAAACAAATAAAAATTGCTTCTGAAACTCTTTACATATATGCACCAATAGCTCATAGAATTGGACTGTTTGATGTAAAGTCAGAATTAGAAGATCTAGGCTTAAAGTATACAGAACCTGAAACATTTAAGGAACTAAAAAACAAAATTGAAGAAACTAAAGTTGATCAAGACAAATACATTAAAAATTTCTCAAGAAGAATTTCGGAAAAATTAAGACCTGAAAAATTAAAGTTTAAAATAAATGGTAGGCCTAAATCTATTCACTCAATAAGAAATAAAATTATAAATAAAAATATTTCATTTGAAGAAATATATGACAAGTTTGCTGTTAGAATTATTTATAAATCTGACAGAGAAAGTGAAAAATTTATAGCATGGAAAATATATTCAATTATAACTGATCATTACACACCAAACCCTTTAAGATTAAGAGATTGGATAACCTCACCAAGGTCAAATGGTTATGAAGCACTGCATATTACTGTTGTTGGACCTGGATCAAAGTGGGTTGAAGTTCAAATAAGATCTGAAAGAATGCATGAAATAGCTGAAAAAGGGTATGCGGCACATTATATGTATAAAGGTGGTAATAAAGCTGAAAATGGATTGGAAGAATGGTTAAATAGATTACAAGAAGTTTTAGAAAATACCGACACAAACGCAATAGATTTTGTTGAGGATTTTAAATTAAATTTATATTCAACAGAAATATTTGTTTTTACACCTGCTGGAGAACTAAAATCATTAGCAAAAGGATCAACAGCTCTTGATTTTGCGTTCAGTGTTCACACTGGTTTGGGTTTAAAAACAAGAGGAATAAAGGTTAATGGTAAAATGGTTCCATTAAGTCACGTTCTTAATAGTGGAGACCAAATTGAAATAATTAAATCAGAAAATACAAAACCCTCATCAAATTGGCTAGACTATGTAAAGACATCTAGGGCAAAATCTAAAATCAGAACAGCTTTAAAAGAAGAAAAAAAATTATTAGCAGAAGATGGAAAAGAAATATTAAGAAGAAAACTCAAACAGTTGAAAATGAAATTTGATGAAAAAACAGTCAATGATCTAGGAAGTTTTTTAAAATTAAAAACTAGTCTTGATTTATTTTATCAAGTTGGAATTGGGAAAGTAGAAAATACTGAACTTAAAAAATTTGCTAATTACAATAATAGAATATTAAATTTCTTTAGAAAAAAAATTTCTAGAAAGCCGAGTCAATTCAATCTAAATGAAAAAGAAATTAGCAATAATTTTGATCTTATTGTTTTTGGAAATGAAGAAGATAAATTAGAGTATACATTAGCCAAATGCTGTAATGCAATTCCTGGTGATGATGTTTTTGGTTTTGTTACAGTAAATGAGGGAATAAAAATTCATAAAAAAACATGCTCAAACGCTCTAGGTCTTCAATCTAAATTTGATTATAGAATTTTAAAGTCTAAATGGGTTGACTCTTCTTTATTTGAATACAGTTCAACAATTAATATTTCTGGAATTGATAATCTTGGAATTGTAAATGAAATAACAAAAGTTATATCATCCACATTGAATATTAATATTAATAAAATGAGTTTTGATACTGTAGATAATATTTTTAGAGGAAAAATCACTCTAAAAGTTAGAACAAAAAATATTTTGAATGATTTAATGAAAAGATTAAAAAAAATAAATGGGATTGAAAAGGTCACCAGAGAATAGTGAATTATCAATTTTTAAACTAATTTTACCTTTATGAATAAAGAAAAGAATCAGAAAATAGTAAAAGAAGTTTTTACTAAATTTCTTGACTTAAAAACTCATAGAAAAACTCCTGAACGTTTTGCAATTCTAAGTGAAATATATAACTCTTCAGAGCATTTTGATATAGAATCTCTGTATGTCAAAATGAAAAACAAAAATTATAGAGTTAGTAGAGCCACACTATATAATACAATAGAGCTCCTTTTAGAAAGCAAACTAGTTAGAAAACATCAGTTCGGTTCTAATCAAGCTCAGTATGAAAAATCCTATTTTGATCATCAACACGATCATCTAATTTTAACCGATAGCGGAGAAGTTATTGAGTTTTGCGATCCTAGAATTCAAACTATTAAAAAAAATATTGAAGAAATTTTTGGAGTTGAAATAAACAATCATTCCTTATATTTCTACGGTAAAAAAATTAAAAATAAAATATGAAAGTTGATTTATTACTAGGTTTACAGTGGGGAGACGAAGGGAAAGGAAAAATAGTTGATGTTTTGACAAAGAACTATGATATTATTGCACGATTTCAGGGAGGACCTAATGCAGGTCATACTTTAGAATTTGATGGAATAAAACATGTTTTACACACTATACCATCTGGAATATTCCATGAAGAATCAATGAACTTGATTGGTAATGGAGTAGTCATTGATCCTGTAATTTTTGAAAAGGAGATTGAAAAATTAAAACCTTTTAATATTGATTTTTCTAAAAACTTATGTATTTCAAGAAAAGCACATTTAATTCTACCAACCCATAGACTCCTAGATGCAGCATCAGAGCTTTCAAAAGGAAAATCTAAAATAGGATCAACATTAAAAGGAATTGGTCCAACATATATGGACAAAACGGGTAGAAATGGTATTAGAGTTGGAGACATTGAACTTCCGGAGTTTTTAACTAAATACAGAAAATTAGCAAACAAACACGAAGGAATGATCAAAAGTTATAAAGTTGATTTACAATATAACTTAAAAGAATTAGAGGAAGATTTTTTCAAAGCAATTGAAAACATGAAATCAATTCCATTTATTGATAGTGAAAATTATATTTTTAATCAATTAGATAATGACAAGAATATATTAGCTGAAGGTGCACAAGGATCCTTATTAGATATTGATTTTGGAACCTACCCATATGTCACTTCGTCTAATACAACTGCAGCAGGCGCATGTACTGGATTAGGAGTCCCTCCTAACAAAATAAAAGATGTATTTGGTATTTTTAAAGCATATACAACAAGAGTTGGAAGCGGGCCATTTCCAACCGAACTGTTTGATGATAATGCAAAAAGAATGAGTAAAGTTGGTAATGAATTTGGCGCAACTACTGGAAGACCGAGAAGATGTGGATGGCTAGATTTAGTTGCTTTAAAATATGCTGTCAAAATAAATGGTGTAACAAAATTAATGATGATGAAAGGAGATGTGCTTTCAGGATTTAAAAATATTAAAATTTGTACTTCATACGACTATAATGGAGAAAAAATTGAACATTTTCCATTTTCTGTTGACTCTAAAAAATTAAAACCAATTTATACAGAATTTAAAGGTTGGGAAGAAGATATAAGTAAAATAAAAAAAGAAAATTCATTTCCTAAAACATTTATGGACTATGTCTCCTACATAGAAAATGAATTACAAGTTCCAATTGCAATTATTTCTGTTGGACCAGACAGAACTCAAACCATAATTCGTTAAAAAAATTTGAAATTAAAATTATCAATAATTTTTATATTATTATTAAATGTTCTTTTATCTCAAGAAAAAAAGATTGTACAAATAATTGAAGCTGGTTCATTTGACAAAAATGAAATAACACTGCCTGGCGCTAATATTTTAAAAAAAAACAATAAAATAAGAGTTCATCTTTTACACGATGGAATGGACATTTGGTCTGATTATGCATTGTTCTATAAAAAAAATAATTCATTTAAAGCAAGAGGAAACGTTGTAGTTAAACAAGGTGACAGTATTGAGCTATATAGTCAAATTTTAGACTATGACGGAAATAACAGAAAAATTATTGCAAAAAAAAATGTAGTATTTAATAGTACTAATACAAATTTAAAAACCCAAATATTATTTCACGACAGAGACTTAAAAGAAATATATTTTGAAAAAGGAGGCGTAATAAGAGATTCTTCAAATACTATTAAAAGTACAGAAGGAAAATATTATTTAGAAAGCTCTAAGTATGAATTCAATAAAAGAGTGAATGTATATAATGACAATACTGATATTAAATCAAAAAAATTAGATTATTACAGTAATAGTAATAAAGTCTTTTTTTACGGACCAACTGTAATCACCGGAGAAGATTATAGAATATTTAGTGAAAAGGGATTTTATAATACTAAAAACAAAAATGGATTTTTTAATACGAAATCAAAAATCGAGTATAGTAATAGAACAATTGTAGGAGACAGTTTAATATTTGATGATTTAAAAAAATATGCTTCTGGAATAAAAAATGTGACAATAACTGATACAATTAATAAAACTATCATTAAAGGAGATTTTGCAGAGGTTTTTAAAGATTTGGACTCCGCAATGGTTACAAAAAATTCATATGCAATTAAACTCTTAGAAAAAGATTCCCTATTTATTAAAGCTGATACTTTATTTGCAGTAGGACCTGAAGAAAACAGGTTTATTAAAGGTAGATTTAACGTAAAATTTTTTAAAACTAATATGAGTGGTAAATCTGATAAATTCATAATGAATCAGAAAAGTGGATTAATCAAATTAATTCGAAATAAACTTTCAAAAAGAGAACAACAAATATTAACTAGTAAAGAAATTTCAAAAATAAATCCTGTGATTTGGAATGGCGAAAGTCAAATGTCAGGAGATGAAATACACATAATTAGAAATTTAGAGACAAATCAACTTGATTCTTTGAAGATTTTAAATAATGCATTTGTTATTGAAAAAGATAGCTTTGGGATTGATAATTATAACCAAATCAAAGGGATTGACTTATTTGGGAATTTTAAAGATAATGTGCTAGAAAAAATAAGATTAGACAGAAATACTGAAATGATTTATTATTTATACGATGAGGAAACTAAAGATCTAATAGGAATTGATAAAGCAATTTGTAGTTCTATTTTAATGACTATAAATAATAATAAAATTGATGAAATTATTTTTTACACAAATCCTGAAGGAAAAGTATATCCAGAAAATGAGCTTGAGATAAATCAAAAAATATTGAATGGTTTTAATTGGAGAATTGATGAAAAAATTTTGAATAAAAAAAATTTAATTATTAAATGATTTGAAAGAAAATTTTTTAAAATTCCAGACGCAAACTACTAATAACCCTTTAAGCTTGGAAATATCAAATGCAGAGGGATCTTACGTGTATGACACAAATAATAAAAAGTATTTAGATTTTGTTGCAGGAGTTTCTGCATCTAATCTTGGACATAAAAACGAAAAGATAAAAGAAGCTGTACTTGATCAAATTGAAAAATACTGGCATGTGATGGTTTATGGGGAATTTATTCAAGAGCCTACAGTAAAATTATGTAAGTTAATTTCGGATAATTTACCAAGTTCTCTATCAAGTACCTACTTAACAAATTCTGGAACTGAGGCTATTGAAGCTGCCATGAAATTAGCTAAAAGAGTAACAAGAAGAAGTAAATTTATAGCTGCAAAAAATAGTTATCATGGAAGTACTCAAGGTGCAATGAGTATTATGGGTTATGAAGAAAGAAAAAGAGCCTATAGACCTTTACTCCCTGATATTAATTTTATCAATTTTAATAATGAAAATGATATTTCACTGATTGATAATAAAACAGCAGCAGTAATTCTTGAAACTATTCAAGGTGGAGCTGGTTTTATATTACCTGAAAAAAATTATTTAAAGAAAATTAAAAATCAATGTGAAAAAGTAGGTGCTCTTTTGATACTTGATGAAATTCAACCAGGAATTGGAAGAACAGGCAAATTATTTGCATTTGAACATTATGAAATAATTCCTGATATTTTAGTCTACGGAAAAGGACTTGGTGGAGGTTTCCCTATTGGAGCTCTATCATCAAGTTTTGAAAATATGAGCCTTTTTAAAGAAAACCCAATTTTAGGACATATTACTACTTTTGGAGGACATCCAGTAATTTCTGCTGCTGCACATGCGAATCTAAAAGAAACTTTAGATTCTGGCTTAATGGCTGATATTAATAAAAAAGAAAAATTATTTAGAAAATATCTGAATCATGAACTAATTCAAGAAGTTAGAGGAAAAGGGCTAATGTTAGCAATAATATTGAAAGAAAGAAAAAACACTACTAAACTTGTGTCCAAATGCTTAGAAAAGGGATTAATTTTATTTTATTTACTATTTGAAACTAAAGCTGTTAGAATTACACCTCCACTAACCATCAATGATAAAGAAATAAAAATAGGTTGTGAAATCATTTTAGAAGTACTTGATGATGTGAAAAAATCTGTTCATTAATTTGTTAAAAAGAATTATTTATTTTACCATTTTAAAATCAAACTCATAATATCTTTACATTTAAATGAAAGATAATTTTCAAGATTTTTTTTCTGATTCAATATTAAAATTTGAATCAATGATAAAAAGTAATCAATTTTTGTTTTTTGATACTGATGAATTTGAATCTATAATAATTTATTACCTAGAATCAGGGAATAGTTCCATGGCTAATAAAGCTATAAAAATGGCTATCGATCAGTATCCAAACAACACGTCTATTCTACTTTTAAAAGTTGAAACTTTAATTTTTGAAAATAAAATTGAAGAAGCAGAAAAAATAATTAACATTTTATTTGAAATTGATAAAAATAACTCTGAAATAATAATTCAAAAATCTAGAATTCTCTCTAAAAGAAAAAAACACTCTGATTCTATTAATCTTTTAAAAAAAATAAATAAAGATTGTGAGTTCTACAGCGATGCTTTGATTATGATAGGAAAAGAATATCTTTTTATTGATAATTTTGAAAATGCAAAAGAGAAATTTAAAGAATATATCAAAGATTTTCAATTAGATTATGCTGTTCTTAATAATTTACTTTATTGTTTTGACGCTTTAGGTAATACAGATAATACAGTAAACTATTTAAATGATTTTCTGGAATTAAATCCTTACTGCGAAGTTGCTTGGCATCAGCTTGGAAAACAATATGTAAAAAAAGAACTTTATAAAGAAGCTTTAACTGCATTTGATTTTGCTATAATTTCTGATGATTCTTTTGTGGGAGCTTATTTAGAAATGGGTAAAGTTCTTGAGAAACTCAATAAAATAAATCAAGCTATAGAGCAATATGAAATTGTAATTAAAATAGACGAACCCAACCCTTTTGCCCTATATCGAATAGCTTGTTGCCATAATAAATTAGGCAACTTTGAATTAGCAATTTCATATTTCAATAAAACCGTAATTGAAGACCCAGTACACGATAGCGCTTGGATGTCTTTGGCTTCCAATTATTACAAACAAAAAGATTATATAGAAGCTAAAAATCACTTGATTAAAGCAATTGAAATTGATTCAGAAAATATAAAATACTGGGAACTTTATTGTAAAATAAATTTAGATTTAAATAATCTTGAGGAAGTTGAAATTTCTTTTAAAGAGATTTTATCTTTGGGGGATTTCAACCTAAGCACTTTGATATTTCTTACAAAAACATTAATACAAATGCCATTTAACGAGTCTCTGTCTAAAGAGTTTTTAGTTAAAATTGAAGCGCTTCCAAGTTCTTTATTAAGTGAAAAAAAATATATTAATTACGTAATTCTTCACAACTGTAATCAATTAGTTAAAGCAAATTTTAATTTAAAAGAAGCGTATTTTCACAATCCTGCTATTTATGATTACTTCAAAGACATATTCCCAACTATTCCGCAACTTCATGTCTTTAAAAACATGAATGTAAATTAATTTATAAAGTAAATTATCTTAATTTTATTAAAATGAAAAATACTTTTTTTTCAAACTTTATCATTTTCATAAAAGGAATGTGTATGGGCATTGCTGATATTGTTCCTGGTGTTTCTGGTGGAACAATTGCAATAATAACAGGGGTTTATGAAGAATTACTAAAAACTATAAATGGTTTAGATTTTGAAATATTCAAAGAATTAAAAAAAGGTAGAATTAAAAGTGTATGGAACTCTTATAATTTAAGTTTTCTTTTATACTTATGCTTGGGGATTTTTTTAAGTATTATAGTATTAAGTCATTTTATTTTAATTATACTAAATAACTATCCCATAGCGCTTTGGTCTTTATTCCTAGGCTTAATATCATCAAGTATTATTTTTTTATTTAAAAGCACAAGTGAATTAAGTTTTAAAAATTCTAAATACTTTATTCCAGCTCAACTCTATTTTTTAATTATAGGATTGTTTGTTGCCTTATACATTCAAACACTAAACTCTAGTAATGTAGAAGTAAATTCTTTCTATTTGTTTTTTTGCGGAATGGTTAGTATAACGGCAATGCTTCTACCTGGTGTTTCAGGTGCATATATTTTGGTTTTACTTGGTGCTTATGAAACTATGCTAATCACGTTGAAAGAAATAACTCAATTCAACTCAGATTATTTTATGAATTTTATTTCTTTTGTTTTAGGAGCTTTACTAAGTATTAAATTATTTTCAAAATTATTAACATGGTCTTATAAAAACCATAAAAACAATACACTTTTTTGTCTAATTGGCTTTATGATTGGATCTCTTCCAACGTTGTGGCCTTGGAAAAAAAATAATGATTCAAGTTTTTTTCTAGATAAACTATATATACCTGAAAATTATTTTAATAATTCTGAATTTAAAGAAGGAATATTATTTTTCACAATAGGAACCTTAATAGTATTACTTTTAGAGTTCATTTCAACTAAGAATGAAAAAAAGGAATAAGTCATTTTATATAATCTTATTAATTAAAAGCATCTTAATGGGTACTGTAAATAAGTTACCTGGCATTTCTGGTGGACTTGTTGCTTTATTAACAGGGTTTTATATTGAAATGATAAATTCACTTAAAAAAATTGATTATAAAACAATTCCATTATTATTAAGATTAAATTTTTCTGACTTAAATAAAAACTATAACGGTTTGTTTTTAATTACAATATTGCTTGGAATTGTTATTAGTTTCTTTACAACCTCAAAATTATTAGATATTTTGTTCAATAGTTATGAATTATATGTTTGGTCAGCTTTTTTTGGAATGATACTAGCATCAAATTTTATTTTAATTCGGAATTTAAAAAAGTGGAATTTAATTTCTTTTATTCCAATTATCTTAGGTTTAACTATAGGTCTAATCATTAGCTTTTCAGACCCTTTTGAAGAAAATAAAAATACATTATTTATTTTCTTTTGTGGCTTCATAAGTATAAGTGGAATGATCATCCCAGGACTTTCTGGATCTTTTATATTAATATTATTAGGCAACTACAAACTTTTGTTAGTTGACTCTGTAAATTCTCTTTATAATTCATTATTAATAATTATTGGGGTTGAACCGAACCTATCTCATGATATGGATTTATTGAGAATTGTTTTGGTATTTACTTTAGGATCAGTTTTAGGACTAATTTTACTTTCAAATTTACTTAGTTATCTAATTAGAAAATATGAGAAAATATTAAATCAATTTATAATTGGTTTTGTATTTGGATCTTTAATAATAGTATGGCCATGGAATCATGTTCTTGAAAAATCATTATTAATTGATAATTTAGTAATAACATTTCCAAAATTGACTGAAACAACTAATATTATATCGACAGTATGGATTTATATTGGATTAATAACAGTATTATATATAGATAAATATGTTAGAAAAAAGAAAATACGGACTAATAGGTAAGAATATAAATTATTCTTTTTCAAAAAAATATTTTAATGATAAATTTCTTAAAGAAAATATAACAAATTGTTCATATGAAAATTATGATTTACAATCCATAAAAGACTTTAAAAATATTATAAAAGATGATGCAATAAAAGGGTTAAATGTTACTATACCTTATAAAGAAGAAATAATAGAATTGGTAAATAAAATTGATCCAATAGCTAAAAAAATTGGTGCAATAAATACAATCAAAATTCATGATAAAGATATAATTGAGGGTTACAATACAGATTATATAGGGTTTGTAATGTCCTTAAAGAATATAATATCTAATCAAAAAAAAGCATTGGTATTAGGAACTGGTGGAGCATCGAAAGCAATTATCTTTGGACTTAATTCAATAGGTGTAAAATCTACAATAGTTTCAAGAGACAAAAGAGAGGGTGTAATTTCTTATAGTGAATTAAGCAAAAAAGTAATTGAAGAAAATACTATTATAATAAACTGCACACCACTAGGAACTTTTCCTGAAGTTAAAGAATGTCCGAAAATTCCTTTTGAATTTCTATCATCAAATCACATCTGTTATGATTTGATTTATAATCCTGAAAAAACAAAATTTTTATTAGAAAGTGAAAAAATGGGAGCAACAATAATTAACGGGAAAAAGATGCTAGAAAATCAAGCCAATGAAAGTTGGAAGATTTGGAATAGTTAAATAAAAATAAGTAACTTAATTAAAAATAATAAATCATTGAAGCTAAGTCAAAAAAATTTAGATGATAATTTAAAAGAGAAAAAGAATTTAATTGAAAAATTAAAAAGTCTATTAATCATTGATGGATCAATCAATGAAAAATATAATGAGTTTAAAAAAATACAAAACTCATGGTTTAAAATAGGACAAGTTCCAAGATCACAAAACGTAATTATATGGAATAATTTCCAACATCACATTAAAAATTTTTATGATTATTTACATCTAAATAGAAAGTTTAAAGAAATTGATTTAGAACATAATTTGAAAGAAAAAGAAAAAATAATATTTAATGCTAAAAAATTAACAAATATAAATGATCAATTAAAAGCTTTTAAAGATTTTGAAAGGCTTAAAAAAAGATGGAAATTCGAATTAGGTCCAGTAAAAAAAGAAAAAGAAGAAAGTCTTGAAGAAGAATTAAAAAGCATTGAAGATGCATTAAATATCAAAAGAAAAGAATTTGAATTAAACAAGGATACTATACTAATTACAAATTATAACTTAAAAGAAAGTTTAATTAAAAAAATTGAACTATTAAATCAAACAGAAGCAAAATCTATTAAAAATTGGCAAGAAAAAATCAAAACTTTTGAATCTATTAAAAATGAAATAGATCTTGCTGGACCTATTCCTAGAAAATTAAAAAAAACATTTTGGAATAATTATAAAATAGTAATTAGAGAATTTTACTTAAGTAAAAACACTTTTTTTAAAAATATAAAAAAAACCTACTCCGATAATCTAAAAAAACAAGATTTATTAATTGAAGAAATAAAAATAATCACAACTAAAGATGGGGAAGGAAAAGAAAGACAAAATGTGATTTCAATTCAAAAAAAATGGAAGTTAATTAAGCCTGTTCCTTATAAAGCAAATGAAAAAAATTGGAAAATTTTCAAAAACATTTGTGATATATATTTTCAAAAAGCTTCACAAAATAGAAACTTAAAACATACAAAAAATAAAGAATCTGAAATAAAACAAGATCAGCTAATTGAAGGACTTAGTGAAATTAACGGGGATTCAATTGAATTAGAAAATGTTTGTAAAGAATATTTATCAATAAATAAAATAAATTCAGAAAAAGAAAATTTGTTTTTTGAGAAAATTAAATATCTATTAATTAAAGAAGGATTTAATGAAGAAGAATCTCAAATCAAAATCAATGAGATGAAATCTAAATTTATGAGTATTGATCAGAAAAAATCACAAGTTTATAAATTAAATTCAAACTTAGACAAACTAAAAAAAGATTTAATACAACAAGAAAATAATCTTTTATTTTTTAATGATAAATCCAAAGAAAACAAACTATTAGAGGCAGTTCATTTAAAAATTAAAAATCAGAAATTAGAAATTGAAAAAATAATTAATCAAAAAAAAGATCTTCTTAAATAATTATTTCGAATCGTTCCAAAAAGCAAGCATTTCAGTTGAGGAAAGCTTATCTAATTCAAGATTATCATTTTTGATTTTTAATTCCATTTCTTTAAATCTTTTAGAAAATTTTTTATTCGTTTTTTCAAGAGCATTTTCTGAATCTATCCCTAAATGTCTACCAAAATTGATTACTGAAAACAGAAAATCACCAAATTCTTCTTCAATTTTATTTTCATCTGAATTTTGAATCTCTAAACTCAACTCATTAAACTCCTCAATGACTTTGTTTTTAGAATTATCAATCGAATCCCATTTAAAGCCTGCACTAGAAACCTTATCTTGAATTCTTAAAGCTTTAATTAAAGATGGTAATGTTTTCGGAACCCCTGAAAGAATACTATCTCTACCTTCCCTCAGCTTTAATTTTTCCCAGTTTTTTTTTACTTGTTCTTGCGATATCTTCTCTTTATTTTGATAGATATGAGGATGTCTAAATATCAACTTTTTAGAAATTGATTCAATAACGTCATTAAAATCAAAAATATCTTTTTCACTGGCAATCTTTGAATAAAACACAATATGAAGAAGTAAATCGCCTAATTCGTTTTTAATTTCATCAAAATCGTTATTGTTAATAGCATCGACTAGTTCATAAGTTTCTTCAATGGTTAAAGTTTTTAAAGAATCCATAGTCTGTCCATTGTCCCATGGACATTCCAACCTTAGTTCGTCCATTATTTCAATTAACTTATCAATTGATTGAAGATTTTTAGATTTTCTCATTTTTTATAAAATGACATTGAATAATCCGATTTAACTTTTCCCTTTGAAATATTATTCAATTTACCTTTTAACAGTTTTTTCTTAAAAACACTTAGCTTATCAGTAAATAAAACACCTTGAATATGATCAAATTCATGTTGAACTACCCTAGCTCTTAACCCATCCAATTTTAATTCATGTTTTATGAAATTTTCATCATAATATTTAATTAATATTTCATTTTCTCTAACAACATCTTCTCTAATATCGGGAATGCTTAAACATCCTTCATTAAATGTATTTAGCTCATTTGTAGTTGCAATTAATTCTGGATTAATAAAAACTTTTTTAAAAGTTGAAAGATTAGTTCTTTCAACAATATCTAGTTTATCATCTTCAGAAAAAGGAGAGGCATCAATAATAAACATTCTTATAGATAATCCTATTTGTGGAGCAGCTAAACCAACACCACTAGAAGCATACATAGTCTCCCACATATTTGAAATTAATTTACTTAATCCTTTATAATTTTTAGAAATAATTTCACATTTTTTTCTTAATACTGGATTTCCGTATGCG
>Ga0115006_10000194_pt1 | contig 31792 bp, 6 predicted proteins | sample ArcOceMetagenome_3_FD_88943 | JGI IMG/M metagenome (GOLD analysis project Ga0115006, IMG submission 88943) | Marine eukaryotic phytoplankton communities from Arctic Ocean - Arctic Ocean- Svalbard ARC20M Metagenome | ecosystem: Environmental > Aquatic > Marine > Oceanic | place: Arctic Ocean...
AGCATTCTTGCATTCTTGCCACTCCGGCCGGCAGGATATTTGCAGGAATGCTGCCATTCCCCTGCCCGCAGCCAACACCTGGGCTTGCCGGGGGGCGCCGCCGGCGCCATGGCCCAGGTAGCTGGGCCCGCATTCGCGGATAACCTTGGGCTGAGCCGAGCCTCCTCTCGCTTTGAAGCCTGCCAGCCGGCCGGCCCATTCACTTGACTCGGGGTCATTCACTTGACTCGGGAGTCCGGGGCCCCGTTATCGCGGGTGACCTGTCACGGTAATCCCAGCCTCCTCTCGCTTAGAACCTTGCCAGAGCGGCGAAACCTCCTCCTCTTTCTCATCCTCGTCTTCTTCCTCCTCTTCTTCCTGGTTCCATTTTCCCGCGCCCATTCTCTTACCTCTCAACCTATCTCCTAATTCTCCCCTCCGCGTGGACAGAAAATGTGTCAGATGCTCTCACCCCCATAGGACTTGGGAAAGCCTGCCGGGCCTATCGAGAAACGGAGCTTCGTAACCCCTTCACGGTCTAAGGCCTCTTGCTTAGTCCTTGCCGAGCGGCAGCCTGTCGGGCACTAAAACCCAACACCAACAGCACCCGTGATCCGATTTGACACTGTACGAGTGATGAGGGTGGAGAGAGTATACAATTCATGGCTACTGGCACTAAAACCCAACACCACCATCCGTGTGTTACACCGTGATCAGATTTGACACCAAGGGACTACAGTTCGACCCACGAGGATCAGGTTTGACCCCCTCTGCGTGGCGGCTGCTGGGAATTCAAGCCTTCACCTTGTCAGCGCTGGGACGGCCCACCCTCCAGATGGTGCGACTAGAAATGGTTCAGCCACAGGACTTGTCACCGACACCAGAGTCACCAAAGTCATCCCCCGAAGTCATTTCGGCCTCGGCAGCAGCTGAGGGACCGGCGTAGCTAGCGGCGGACGTAAGCGGAGGGTGGCTGCGGTGAGAGTTGCCCAGTTGCCCCGCGCGGCAACTCTCGGTGACCCCATGTCCATCGAACGTCGGCACTTATGAAACAATGCAACGGGGACACAGTTTTATTTCAGGTCCTGCACTAATACACATTACGTCCGCCGGCCTCCCGGGAGGCCGTTCCGGCCTCCCGGGAGGCTTGGGGCGGGAGGGTTGTGGAGGATTAGGTCATTACACGGTTGGGAAGGATTCAGAGATTGCACGTGTCTCGGAGGATTCCACTCCCGGACAAAAAAACCGCATGATTTAACGTTTTGGAGGATTCGCATGCTGCTCTGAACCTCATGAAGGTCCGCAAGGAGGGGGGAGAGACCGGCGTAGCCAGCGACACAGGTCAGCGGGGGGTGGGCGCGGTGAATGCAGTGTTCCTGTTCGAAAGACGTTGGGTCGCTGGCGCGTGGGCGCCGCGCGGTCAGGGCGAGGGAGGGACGTCACCTATTCAAGAACGAGGGAGGGACGTCACCTATTCAAGAACGCTGATTCGAGCGGCAGATATTTCAGAACTCCAACTTTATTGGGCGCGTCAAATTTTTAACGACCTGCCGAGCCAGTGCAAGCAGCTAGTCGAGCGTGGCCGGACTTCAGGGTGTGGATTACACCATGACTTCTAACCCTTCACCGTCGCCTTGGTCCTCCTTGCTTGAACTTTTACGGCCAGTGAATCGTGCCAGTATGCCATTGGAGGACGTTGTACCGTTTGCCGTTCCATTAACTTTGTCGCTTTTGCCATTCTCAAGCAGCAGCATGCCATCTTGCTCATCGTCATTCTCTCGCGGGCCCCGGGCCGCTGCATCCTCAATTCGTTTTCCCAGCTTCACGGGCTCTGGATTATTCTGGAAGATTTTCATCTGAGAGTCCTTGAGGAATTCCGGCATCGTGTGGCCTCCAAGTGCTGACACCTGGCGATGTTGAGCCGCAACTTGCTGTTGTAATTCTCTGCTACCCTTGACATCTGGCATTGGACCTGACACGCCAACAGGCTTTCTCTTTGACTTTGGCACCCGGGAACCAGCGTTGATGAGATCTTTGACTCGATTTTCGTCCCCCCACAGTGCCTCCAACCCTTCCTCCTCCGAGACCCCTTCCTTGAATTTCTCGAGTCGCTGATACGTTTGCATGATCCCAACATCGCCCGTCGTGTCTGATGTCGTCTCGAATTTGCCTGTCGTGAGGAAAGCAGACACGACTCCGTCGGGGATTTCCATACCCGCGTCACGGTAGCGGATTTTATCCAGGTCGAAGGCAATTTTATCCTCTGTGGCTGTTCCTCGCGCCTTCTTAATCTTGGCAAGCTCCTCCTCCTTATACTTTCGCACGATCTTGTCTTCTACAGTTTGACTCTCTTGGTTGGCCTCCTTCATGAGTTCGCGTTCAGTGATCACATCTTCGCCCACCTCCTCGATTGTAGGCATTGGAAGCCTTTTGAGAATCACATCCTCTACCTCATCAGCTCCCAGCTTGACCCTGCGAGCGATGAACCAGTTCTTGATCCAGATGAAGCAGCACAACGCCATACACGCTGCGATGATAGGAACACCAACGTTGATAAACATGCGAAGGACAGGATCCATTGGTTCTGCCAGCTCTACCTTGGGCTCAAATACCATCCGAATGACTATTCCGCTACCAACGCCTTGCTCCACAAAAATTTTGTTCATGTTTTCGACTGCAGGCAGAATGACTCATGTTAGAAGCCTGCAGCATGAAGCGCAAGCGTTACTACAAGGCATGCACGTAAGAATGGGAATGCATTCGACCTGTAATTTTGCCGGCGATCTCGAGGGCCTCAATCTTGTCTCGTGCGAATACAGAGGCGTCAATACGCATTGTTTCCTTCTGTATCCACCATGTTAGATTGGTGACGTCAGCACCGGGTGCGACGGGGGATCGACCCCACCACGTCAGGTTGCTGATCTTGCGAATTAACACCCGGTCCTCTGTGACACCCATAGCTTCACCTCCAGCAACCAGCGCAATCAATCTCCTGAACGATCTCTCACCCCAAATCGAATTCAATCCCAGCTCGACTGCAAGACAGTACAGATGTCAGTTTCCTAACAATGACATGGACATGCAGGCAATGGACATTTGGGTTCGAGGGAAGGATAAACGGAAGTAACCTGAAAACTTCACCACGTACACCTTTGGAATCATGTATCCGCACAACTTGTCATCCCTGCTGGTCCAGCCTGGGTCACATTCGCATTCGAGAGGGCCGCCCAGTGGCGGATCGACGCAACTACCATGACCGCTGCAGTGTATCTGTTGATCCGCAGAAACTGCATCAGAACCAGTATATTCTGAGCGGGTACAGAACCGATGACACATGATTCCGAACCATGGGCAGACACTGATTTGCGATCCTTGATCGGTTCCATCTCCCAATGACACCTTGTGGAGGTTGTCAGCACAACAAGAGCACCGCGATGCACCTTGACAAGACCCGTGTCCCGAACACCCCCTGTCTAATCGCTTCCCATCCTGAAACGCATTTGGCACACCATCACAGCCCGAGCACGTCGAATTATCTCCACCACAAATGTCACAGTGATCAAATTTAGTTTGTCCCAGCACAACACCCTCGCAATCCAACGGGGTCTCGGCAACTGTGAAGTAGCTCAAATGATCTGTTGTGCACTCGACAAAGTAAGAGCATTCAACGACTGGCGGGTCGCCCCGCCTCAAGCAAATCTTGCGCGTCGCTTCAGCACCTGGAGCTTGAGTTATACCCTGAGTACCCCACTTTCTTGCCGATGCATCCCAAAACAAGCAAGCTGCAACTCGGCCTTGCTGGGTAAGAGTGGTTTCGCCAAACTCAGCAAGTGCATTTGCCTCTTCCTCGGATATGGGCAATCTCAGGATAGCTTGTGGCTTAGCATCAAGATTGCCATAGCCCTTCGTGAAATCATAATAACCAACAGGAGAATGAAACTCCCGCATTTTGACGCGGTTGACATCAGTCAACAACCTTCTAGGGTCAAATTGACCAAAGGGATTGCCCTTGATTGTGCCTAATTCAATTTCGTATGCTTGCGCACTCAAGCTTCTTAACCCAGATGGTGTCAAGAACGTGGATCCAAAGTTCACATACACGCCTTGCCAATCTGCCCCGCACTGACTCGCAACACAGCATGTTCCGCTCATTCGGCAACATTCAGCGACGTCTACAGCAGTCAAGCATGGTTCATCTGCTATGCGAGTGTCGAGGCTCGCATTGTGGCCTTCTACCTCGTGCCTTGCAACTACGCTGGTGACCATCCGGAAAGAGCTTGATTTTTGCAAGATTGGCTCATCACCTGCCGCATAATTGGCAACACTCAGAGCAGAAATCAGATCTAGACCTTCCAATGTTGACATCATTGAGAAGTAAGAATCGGAATCCGTGATGACGGCTCGCAGCATAGAGCGCATGACGTCTTCCAGCTTGTCCACTTCTGCACGTGCAAACCTCATCTGACTAGAATCTGTTGGTTGAATATGAGGTGATTCCATTCTTGACGTCCATGAACTCTTTTGGATCAGCATTCCAAATGCGTTCGACAAAAGATTGGCAACCTCATATGCTTCTTCCACGATCACTGCGGGCTCAGACGCTTCACGGCCCCTGAAGTGGTTCAAAACAGATGTCCCAACTGCGACAATCAAGTCCTGGAAGCCTTTTAATGATCCACGTTCAAGCTTAATGTCTGGACCTGCCACGTCAAGCGCCACCTGCAGAGTTTGCAACGCCATTTGTGGATCGGGATTGACAGCCTTGCCCCATGCATCATCAATTACGGTCATTAATTTGCTACGATCAGATTGAGACACGCTTGCATCCGTGCCAGCATTTATGTTTGCTGCATATATTACCAGGGTTTGCAATGTCGCAGCAGGATCCGAGCTGTCCATTAGATAATCCAGGTTTTCTTTTACATAGTCTGCAATAGAAGCTGGATCTGTGGTATCATGTGACCCAGGGTCATCTCCAGTTGCGACGCAGCCTTGTTCCGTTGCAGAGCAGTTCGTTGTGTTCACAGCAATCACAGCAACTTCAGATCCGGATCCTGCGGGCAAAGAATTGTATGGGAGTACAAACACATTTGCGGTAGTAGATGTGGGACATGACACCCCTGTTTCGTCCTTCACGTCAAGGAGCAACGTCAGATTACCAGGTGGCAAATCGATCGAAACCTTATACTGGGAGCTAAATTGAGAGAGGATCCTTGTCACACATTGCTCTCCCTGACAATTTTGGTTTCTGTATAAAAACGAATACAGGATTGGTGACAGAGTGTCCTCTTGATCAAACCAGTTGCTTGCAACCAGTTCGAAACGAGTGACGAGCGAGTATCCAAACGTTGGAGACACGCTGAACGTGCCTGCCGTGGGTGGTTGATTGAATTTGACCCACATGGAGCTCTTTCCGCTTTGCCCGGACTCTGTGATGGCATAAAGACTGAATTTCAGCGCACCAACACCACGGAAGACGCACGGAGCGACAGAAAGCGTCGAGGAGCACTCGCACGTCTCCAGACAAGAAATAGTTGGGTCTGCAACTGTATTTGGTCCGATAATGTTTTTCACATTACGAAGGTTTGAGCTGTGACACCAATCGTCTTCCGTTGCACAGCTGGAGACCTCTCCACTTTCCAACTTCCATTGCAAGCTTTTCACAGACGAGGTGCCTTGCAACGCTAATTTTGCATGAATAAGCAAAGGGGAGCTACTGGCCAGGATATGCACGCTGGTCTTGGCATCAGAGTCTGCTAAATTCAAGACATCAAGCGTATGGGCGGACTTCATTTCTAGTCGAATGAGCGGTGCGGGTTCCACAGCAGGCCTGGTTAGGATCGTTGTAGCTGCAACGTCTTTAAGCGCCAGTGAGTCAACTGGGCACACCGAGGCGCCTTGAGGATTGTTGACATACTGCAGAACGCACGATCGTAGCCTCGGTTGTGCTGTGACTTCGAAGTAGTAATCTGCGACAAGCATGGGTAACTTGAGCAGGTGGAGGAGACATTTTGAATCCGTGCACGTGTAGAACGTTGAATCGCATTTGGTAAGTCCCACACTTTCTTGCGTCCTACGATATTTGCACGTCCACGTGAAATGAAGCCCAGCTGAAGCAAGTTTACTTCCGGTTGAGAATCCAAGATTTCTAGAAATGCTTGCATCCATCTCAAGGTCGCTTACTGACGCACAGCTTTCGCCACGCACCGTGCCTGCTTGTTCATAGAGGAAGACGGTCCGATCACCACCCGCTATCCTTGCTTCGGCCATGGCTGCACGTACCGACACCAATTTGCTAGCAGTGGAAGACAGACGTCCCTGCGTCACTTTCAAGTTCAGCGTGTAGGACAGCCCAGGAGTGAGCGTGTAGGCGGGAAGTCGAAGGTTGCTACTCTGTGTTGAGATGCCCATTCTGTTGATATCAACAGGAACGCCTTGCAGTGCAATGCTCCATGTGTACTTGAGCGAATTCAGCATCTGCTCTGGCTGGGATGCTCCAGGACTCGAAAAGTGACACACCTGACCGATGGTTGCAAAGCCGTATGCGTGCAGTTCAGCCTCTGCATGAATGATTTCGTTCTGCAGCGTAATATCTACGGACGGGCTGGACTCGTTCAGCCTTGTGAAGGCAAAGTCAGACGACGCTCTTCCTCCTGCCCAATTTGTAAGTGTCAAACGTATCAAGTATTTTCCCGGCGGGAAGAAATGGCTCCACATCTCTTTGGTGTACGACTGGTTCCTCTCGATTTTCTGGTATAAGGAGGAGTCAAAAGCATTGACGACTGATGAGAGTTTCCTTCCATCCCAAAACTCTGAGGAATCACCACTAATTAGTCGCCATACGACAGATTTAAATGGACGAGCCGCATTCCCTGTTGATGTCTGAGCATCAAGTTCCAAAGGTGAACACACGCTTAAGACTTGTTTTCCGTTGATGATGGGTCGAACAGTGGGTCTGAATTCAACAAAGCGGTACGCCCGGGAGACCGATCGTCCAGAAACCTGCAGAAGGATGGGTTCTTCGTTGTCCTGGGGTATTTGGATCCATCCCACTGCTGCCACCGTGTCGAAATCGTACTTCTGGGCAAAATAGGCACTCTGATGCCCACTTGGAAACTGACAACTACCATGTGCTGGATTGTCTGTACAGAAAGGCGAAACCACGTTCTCTTTGTTCCATTGATACAGCGTACTGGTTGTCGTCAGTCCATATCGACTTCGAAAGTTCGCAGACAGCATGTATAATCGTTGAACAGTGCGCTCTGGCGATATTGCAACGTTTCGTACGAAGGGCAGCAGGCTGACAGCTCCTTTTGTCAAGAAGCTCTGATGGAGATGATAGGTGTTCGTGGCGAAGTCGACGCGATACAAGACTGAATCTTGCTCATACGACAAAACTTGTCCACATCCAGCGTTGTAGTTCGCCACAGCTATGTAGTCACCATCATCAGCGTGCATGTGAGAAAAGTCATTTGCTCCAGACACAGGGAGTTGGACGACTGGCAGGCGATTTTGTTGGTTGACATCCTCAGGCATAATGTACAATTTTGAGTTGGGCATGTGCCCTTTGCAATGGGAATCGACGCTACACGGATTGCCCTTATTCATCCCATCAGAGCAAACACACTCGGCCCGACCCTCACATGCTGTCGAATCGGACACACTGCCCACGCACTTCCCATCCGCATAGGCTTCAGAACCATTCATACCTCGCTGCACAGTGATATATCCAGGACGACGACAGGGCTTGAAATAACCGTCTGTGGAATAGTCACAACACATGTTATTATCCTCAGGTTCCAGAGGAACAAATGTTTGGCAATTGCTCGTCCTTCGCGTGGTGCTCCCGCTGGAATCCACCTTGAAGCAGGGAGTGATTTCACACTCTACAGCAGAGTTGGTGCAGTTCAAGCATCTGGGTTTCATGCACCGAAATCCTGTAAAAACAGACGTGTATTCGCGCTCCGATACGACAACAGGTGATCCCGGTGCCATTGATCGTTGCGGATGCTCCACTTGGCCATCAGTGTACGCTTGAAATGTACAACCATCTGCCAGGGTCATGCAGGCCATGCCTGAGGCATTTCTGAAAGTGTAGATTTCGACATCCCCAAATGAATGACCAAGGATCGCCTCTAGGTATCCATCACCATCGATGTCGTGAAATGTGGGAGCGGAACGCGTTCCAGACGATTTAAGCTCAAAGATACTTCTATGCAAGCCTAGGGTATCATTCGAAGAAATGTTGACGGGCAGGAAAGACTGAGTTACAGGATCTATCCGGAATAGGTACATCTGACCCGTAAAATCGCCAACAACCAGATCCTTGACACCATCTCCATCTAAATCCACAGCTGCAGGGGCCGAAAAGTTTGAGAACCGGGTGTTTAGCAAAGTTTGAGGGCTCCAAACGGATGCATTAGCCTCGGTATCGTTTGCACTGATATTCAAATACTGACGGATGAATCCATCGGACGCTCCTACCACGAGGTCAAGAGCTCCATCACCATTGATGTCCATGAATGCTGGTTTACTGTAAGCAGGGACCTTAATTTGAGCGAATGGGTTGGCGCTCTCGTCTATGTGAAGATACTTGATTTTGGCTCGTGGTGGGGTAGTTGGTACGGGCGTTGTGCTGGGTGAAGGCGTGGTCGTGGATGACGTGTTGGTTGCAGGAAAGTTTTGATCGATCAGAAAGGCCTGGAAGACATGCAGTTTGCCATCCGCTCCACCCAGGACTAGATCGTCCAATCCATCACCTCCAACAACATCTGCGAATGTGGGTGCGCTGTGGCCTGCAGTCACAGTGATATTCTCCAAATCATGTCGTTCTGGCTCAATAAATCCGTGCCCCGTATTGTAAAGCACCCGTATCGCCCCGGAGCGTGTTCCTATCACGATATCCATTTTACCGTCTTGATCGACGTCAGCGACGGCTGGTGACGTTGGCAAAATCTTATGAATCCCATTGATCTGCTCTAGGTAATGCAGAAATTTGTCTACTCGGGCAGCGTTGCTCTCTAAACTCGCCCATTTTTCACTGTATGCTAGTGGAACTCGGAACCAATTTCGGGTATTCCTTAAATGTATATCTGTCAAATCCAAAACGAGGTCATACCCCTGCGTACGAGCTGCTCTTTGTTCGTCAAAACTGAAGAAGGAACGAAATACATCCGAAACCGGATCTTTCAGGTCTTCCAGCGCTCTCAACTGGTCATCTGCACTCTCAACAGCTGAAGCATCCACAATTTTCATCAGTTCGCCATTCATTTCGATGATCGCTCCTAGTTTCAAGTACTTTACGGCATCGACATTCGAATCTTTGAGCGTGATATTTGCATATCGATCACTTAGACAAAAGAAGAGAGGTATGCACGCTTCGGCATTCTGATCGCAGGGATACGGTATAAACTCATCCACTTCTACTGTCGCCCCAATTTTGAAGAAATCAACTGTGCTTTGAGCTGATAATTCGTTTCCATTACAATGCACCGCAGAGCACCGATTTTCACCCTGCTCGTTGCTGATGCCCAATATCATGTCATCGCCTACCCAAAATACGCGCATATTACTACTTTGTCCAGGAACAGGAAATTCAAGAAGTTTTTCAAATCGTCCTGGATTCCAAACATAGGCCCCATTCGCAGCTTCTGAGAAGTATCCTGTAGTCCACCTCCACAAAAGGCTGGCCGAAGACTTCTGCGCAATGAGCAGAAATGACGATTGTCCATACTCTGCGTAATTCACAGCGACCGCCTGCTGCGTCGGAAGTTGCTGGAAAAGTTCGTATTGGTTTACGGTGAAGTCAGCTGTCTGCTGCGCATAAATGTTAACAGATACGTGATAGCTGGCACCATCGAAGGCCTGGGCGACAGCAACAAATCGTTCCGGAGCAGTGATGTCGAATCTCAAGTCAAAATATTCTAGATCAGTGGCCCCATACGTTAGCAAGGCCTGTTTTTCTACCAGCTTGTAAAGGTAAGGTGCTTGAGACTGAGGCAAATTGGGAGAATGCGGCTGCATCTCATATATCACAACACCCCTCGGGACCTCATACCTTTCACATTGTGATTCGCCCAAACATTCGCTCGCGACGAGCAAATACTTGGGCTTGCCAGGGTCATCATGCACGTAGACAACATCCTTGACGTTTTTCCCAAGGGTAGCTTCACCACACTGTTTAGTTTCTTGGTCTTCAATGCATGCCCAAGAGACCTCTTCCAGGACGTCATTGGAAAGGACGGGATATCCGCCGCAATGAGGGCCTATGCAACTTCTCTTCGGTATTTCCATTGCGGGAGAGCTCAATTCCTTTTGTTCTATCGTCATCGAGGTTTTAATGGGCGCACCTCCCACGTTGACATCTTTCAGAAAAACTAAATCATTAGGGCTCAAGGTGGCATTTGCTCCAAAGTTCAAGTCCAGAGTTCTATCATCTGACCACGAGCACGTGGGAGGCTGTTCACCGAAAGGCTTGTACGAACACCATTTGCTGGAATTTGCAACACAGTACTGAGTGAAGTTCCACTCCGCATTACCAGACGACGGATTTTGTGACATCACAGCAATACCTGCTAGAACTGTTTCGCAGTTACTCTGCACTGGCATACCTCCTCTGTTTGTGGGAGAATCAAAAACGAACAGTAATCGTGTCCAGGATTTATGCAGCCTGACACATTCCAGACGGGGTGGAGCTGGGCCGATATTGAAAGGCAGCGAATCTTGAATCACATCGTTGTCTCCAATTGCCATTGGCCCATAAACCTGGGATAATGGCCCGTAGAGCCATCGCCGGTAATAAAAGCGTAATCTGAAACCTACTCCAGGACAGCTGATCCGTAAGGATGAAAAGGTTGCAATGCCGTCACTCAATGACGTTTCCAAAACGCCCGTGACCTCTGCCCCAAGACTGAGCCCGGAAGCCACCACTGTTACAATTGCTTTGCCAACGCTCGTACGATTGGGATTATTAAATCTATCTGACATCTGGAAAGACGGAGGACTAGTCAAGAACGACGTTTCGTCCGTCTGACGGGACAGATCGAATGCACGTATCATGTGCGATGGAAGTGGGCTGGTTATGAGAAGATTTTCGACATCTCCAGCACGGACCTGGAATGCCTCACTTAGTCCCGGAGACTCTGGCCTTGCATATGCAAATGAAGGATTGTGGTACACCGGAAAGCCGTATCGAAAACATTCGGAATCGCAGGTTGGCAGAGCATTGTATTGCTGAATTCCCAAAGTTTTCCCGTCCCTCACGATTGTGAGATCTTGAACAGTGGAGTTTTGGCACACTTCCGTACAGTGTGCCTGGTTTGGATGATGATTCCCACTGCTGTCTGTCCATTTCATGACAACTCTCCTACTATATCTTCCCCATGTTGCATCTTGTATGAACGGGAAGGTTGGCGCCCGAGCCTGCTTCAAGTCCCATTCCACTTCCCGCAATCGGGGTTGATCTCCAAGTCCGGTATCCCCCTGGTACCCGGGGGGAGCGAGACAGCGCAAACGATAGCCTTTTCGGGGCTTAGAACACATGACCTTGGGAAACTCAGCTCGTCCATTCTTTGTCCATGCAACGGGAATACCGTCATCCATACCACGAGTAGCACATGCTGAGCAAACATCCACCGTTACCTCCGAGGCGTTCCGGAGGGGTACCAAACAACCGCATCCCCTTTCCTCTTCACCCTCTTCTCGGCAATGTCTTCGCAGTGGGCAACCAAATCCGCCCCGAAACTGTGGAGGGCCACCCAGCACGGTAGAATCAGCAAATTCATATTCCTGCTTCCAGAACGTCTCGTTGAATGACGTGAAGAACCTTTCACTGGTCAAGCACGAACGACAGTATCTCTTCTCGGCTGTCGCAGGGCACCACTGCGGAGTGATCACCGCGTCTCTGCCTATCAAACTGAAAACATCTTGGGACGTGTCTGGGCATCCATCTGTAGGCTCACCAAATGGCGGGCATCCATCTCGATCATCCTGTGTGCTTTCTTCTTCATAGCTTGATCTTGAGAACAGCACATCCACGTGATCACCAATCATCTTAGCATTGAAAGCCCCGGGTGGCCAGGGAGCATCTGCAAACTTGCTCTTCGCTATGTCTGGATCGAACTCATCCTGATCGCTGTCACGGATTGTCAATCCAATTCGGAACATGCCTGCAGGGGCCAAGTTGCCGTAAAAGTCTGTGACGATACAGGCTGGTGCTGGATCAAACAAAGAACCAGCCCTCGTCGTGTTTGAGGTGAGATACCGTAGCATGGGTTGAAAGTCGCTCATCAGATAGAACGGATCGCTTGCTTTGACCACGAATCGCGTTGAGGTATAGAACTCTTCCGACTCAATCAAAAGCAAGGTCCCGAGAATTCTTTGCTGCACTTGCATGAATACAGACGGCCAGTGATCATAGGGAAGGATGCTGAACTCTGTCAGACGCACGCGTAGAACGTGTGTGCCAGCACGCTTGATCTGAACGTCGCGGAATTCTGCCCTTCCTTCCTTCGCTTGAATTTTCATAGACCCGCACATGAAAGTGCAACCCTGCTTACAGTTGTATGCACAAACCTGGCCGTAAGGAGTCGGGTCCAGAATTGAGGTTGGACGAATTGCATTCGAGTAGTCACACCGAAAGGGGCAGCGCGGACCTGGACAAATATCTTTGTCTTTATCTGGACATGAATCGCAAGGAAGGATATCATCCGAACTGGTACACTTTTCCGAATATGCGGTCACTGTATCATGCGCCAGTGTTGCGCTACACGTCGTCAGCGCTTGAAAATTGAAGAATTCGTCAACCACGACCGCCAAAATGGCAATATTTGACCCAGCTTCCTCAGTCGAATCCGCTGCCGGAGTCAAGAACACAGAACCGAAATTGCTCATATTCTTAGAGGGATAAACCCGGAATTCGGATGACAGAATAGACAGCTCAGTCCCTGATCCACCAGGGACCTGAAAGACAAACTGTAATTGCATAGCTGGGCCCGCTTCAAAGATTTTGATGTCAGAGAAAGTTACCACTCCATTTGTCACGGTCGCTCTTTTAGCGCCATCCTGCACACCTGCTGCTGTAAAACGTGATCGTCGCTCTAAGTATTTGGGAACCAAAGAGTTTCCGACCCTACATTTCTGGCCAAGGTAGCCATCCATGCATTGCTGCAAGGGCACACATTGATGGGAGGAAGTAACGGTAATGCTGCCGAAATTTGCGAGGTCCTCGAGTTCGATTTCGAATGAACCACTCGCGTATCCTTTCAAGCAAACACAGCGTTCGGTGGCATCTTTGAATTCTTCATAACTCACGAGACCGTCGGGCGTTGCCACTCCATCTTCATCAAGGCCTCCACCGACGTCTATCGACTGGTACAGATTCAGCACTATACTCTCTGTACCACTGGCAGACAGCTCGCGACGTAACAACTCTTTGAATTGGGCGAAACGCAATTTCTTTAGCACAAAAACTCCACCAATGTAGTCTTTCCCTCCCACATATGATAAGAAGATCTTCTCTAAATCCGCAGATGGAGGGAAGTGCAATGTTTTGGAAAGTTCCGGGCAGACGGGGCTTAAACTTCCAACTAAAAACACCTCGATCGATGCAGTTGAAAAAATGCATAGACTGCTGCTGTTGTCTCGCAGTTCTACTTTGATAGGATTATCGAAGACGTTGCCAGCGATTACATCAGTGGGTTGTTCTGAAACAACCAGTCTTGCAACACGTCCATACACGCCGAACATCGCTGAGCGTACCTGAATGCCTCCCAATGTATTGCCAGATTCAGTACAACAGTCTTCATCAACATGAAATTGCAATCGAACTCCCTGAGCCTCTTGCATGATTGCAAGATTTGTAAACTGAGCGACTCCGCTGATGATTGGGACCCGCGTTGTCCCTACAAGTGCATTCTGCAGACTTTGGCCTGAGATTCCCACTTCCCCTTCAACTAATGTGGCCTTCAGATAGTGTCCGGCTGGTATTGAAACAACCTGACCTGACGAATTGAGCAGCTGGACTGTCGGTTGAATAATGAGATCGTCACCAGCCGTTGCGCCCAGGAATCCAGCACAGGTCGCGCCTGTCCAAATGCAATCAATTGAACACTCCTGCGACGTGAGATATTGTTTGCAGTGATCAAAGGAGTCTGGAATCACTTTCAGCATCCATGGCTTAGATTCAACCATGAAATCGTTGGATACGGCGGGCACACTAGGCCCTGATTCCTGCCATTCCATTCCACTCCGGTACATGGATGCATCTACGAGCTGCTGCAGATCGAACCTCAGAGAATAGAGGCCTGGATCTGCATTTGTGTAAAGATCAGTAAAGCGAGCAACACCTGCATCGGCAGCCACGACAGTATTGCCTTCAATAAGTGCACAGCCTTCCTCGCCGCACGATTTACCCTGTTTGCAGATCATCGTCACCCTCACCGTATACGATGCGGTGTCCACCAAATTTCCAAACTGGTCCAAGAGACTGACAGATGGCTGCTCTCGAAAGGCATCTCCTTGGATTTCTGAGATCGGCTCATTTTGCAATCTGAGAGACGAGACCCGAAGCTGATGCACAACATCAAAGTCCTGACTTTGCTGTGTCACTTCTTTTCCCTTCAGTGTGCTAGAATAGACGAGACGGATTCGCTTGAATGCTTTCTCAATGTACAGAAACGGGAATGTTGCATAGCCGCGGAGAAACGTGGCTGTCGTAATGCCATGCAAGGCCACAGGAATGCCTTGTGAAATTTTGGTAACCACAGTGATCCCGGAAGCTTCCACTACATTTCCAAACCGATCCGTCAAACGTAGTTGCGGGACTCGAGCCTTCTCGAAGTAGACACCAGCAGATATTGGCGGGTCAAACGAGGGCTCTGTGATTATATCGAATCGTGAAGCTTCGCCTTCCAGAATTCGAAACAAATTTGTTTGCATAGGCTTTCTTCCAGAAATGTCCCCCGAAGACAAAATTTCGGTAAACTTCAGAGAATATCCCTGTGCAGCTTTGTCGATCGCAAGACACTGAAATTCAATGACTCCTTCAGTAGCCTGTACCTCTACTGAACCATACGTATCATTTTGTACGTTTGGCCGCAGAAGTTTGGCACAGATCGGAGATGGGTTCGAACTGCTCTTAGATTCAGTGAAGCTGAGATATGACCAGCATTCTGACATTGGAGATGGTGCATTTATTGCAAACGTCGTCTCAAACCGAGAATTCATTTGCGTCGCCACGTTTCCGAATCGATCAAACGCCACGAGGACGGTGTTTTCACTTAATGGGAGGCCCGACACGGAATCTGCAGGCTGAGATGCGAATCGAATTTCGTCGATCGACCGCGATTGGATTTTGAAAAGGTATGCTTCCTTTCTCGTCATACTATTCAACCTATTGCTTGAGTCAAGCATCACGGAGTCATGCTCGCCATTGCCGCCAGAAAAGAATTTTATTTCATATTTACCTACTGTCGTCATGAAGAGGTCTGTAAAATAAGCTCTGCCATAATGAAAGAATGAATCCTGATCAATGTAAGATTGTAATGGGATCATCGTCGTTCCACCCAAAACGCCCCCACTAGCTTGCTGACATATCAAGGAATACGGATGGCAGTCGGTCAGATTTCGAATGGTAGCGTAAACCGTTCGTCGGGACATAGAATTTAGTACCTCATAGTTCATGAAGTGTGTGTACAGGTCAATGGTAAACGTGGGTAGTATCTCATTTACTTCAAAGCTACCAAAGTTTGTGAAAGTCTCGCAGTTATGACTGTTGATAGTGTCACAATCCCCTTCGTCGTACTTCTCTTCATATTCAGTGGGGGATTTCAGAGTAAGTCTTAGTAAAGGAAGACAGGGCTCCTGGGACACCGAAAAACAGTCCCCAGCATCCTCCGAATTTGGAAACTGAATCTGAATGGTTGACGACACGACAATCGACACACCAAGGGCATTGGAAACATTAAATCGCAAACTGATCAGTGTGGGTATGTTGACGCTTCGAAGTTTGACCCCAACAGATTCGAAGACAGCCACTCCGTGCTTGGGAGTGGCTATTCGGTTGCCAACCCAAGTCAACTCTGCCTGCAGGATTGTATCCTCGATTTCAGGAAGGAATCCGACCCTTAATTGAGTATGATTACAAGTTAAACCGTCAGCTGTTTTCAATGTCACCCTTGGAGGAATTAAGAATGATTCATCTCCGACTTCAAATTGTCCATCGGCGTCCGGTCCCAAAGGTGATATTTCCAATGATGAGACTTCAGGATCTACCGAAAATGGCAGGGTAACTACTGCAATGGAACCGTTTGTGAAGTTGTTGGTCACGTTCGCAGAGAAGACGATTTGGTACTCTCCGCGAGGACCGTCGATAATCAACTCTTCAAAGACTACGACTCCGGACTCACTCGACCCTCTCGTTACACCACGCAGTCTTGCTGAACTATTTGGAGGGTTATAAAGCATTGCAATAACTTCCAATGTAGTTGCAGTTGCAACAGTATTGTCGAACTCATCAGCAAAGCGTACTGCAATGCTCATGTATTCGTGTGCAACGATGTTTGTCGGCGCAAAAGTGATCTGATCCCAATGGGTGTTAGCAGGCGTTCCAACCTCAATGATGGACATTGCTCTCACATCTCCATGGTGCAAAACAATCTCCTGCGTCAAGATGCTCATTCGACAGTCTGGGCCAGGCAACCCTAGGCAGATTTCAAGCACATACTGTCCTGCTTTTTCGAAAGTGACATTCTCGAACATTGCAACACCAGCCGCTGTCGTGCGAACCACAGTGATTTTCCCGAATGATAAAATTGTGCCTTCCGAAGAATCTTCTACAGCCATGCATGAAGCACGAGACTTGTAGCAATTATGCGCTTTGTCACAATGCACGCCTTTCGTCATTTCCCAGCTGTTAACATCGGGGGTACACAGCGGGTTGCTTGGATAAAAGGTGATCGCGTCGCATTCAGGGTCGAGTCTACATTCTTCAGCGCACTCCTCAATAGTACTCACGTGGTCCACTTTGTAGTCACAGAAAACGTCTTCAGCAAAATTTCCATGACAGGTCGTCTCGGCGCAACGCCATCCTTTGGCTAATGTGCTCGGCATCTTCCAAACGCGAATGTTAACATCAGCCACCTCTTGCCAAGCAACATTATCGAAAACATCTCTTAACTCCACAACAGGAAATTGTCGCAGGGGTATGCCGACTGTACCATTTTCAGGCTGATTGACAAGAGATAAATGATGCAGCGCCCCATGTGAAACCGAAAAATTGGCAGATTCAGCGACCTGCAAGTTCCCCAGCAAGAATCTGAACTTGTAATCGTTTATGTCATTTAAAGGCTCTACATAAGAGCTCTTTATTGAGTTGCTCAACAGCTCACAGGAGAGCACACCTTCAACATCCCGTGGAAATGTGTCGTTGCACGTTGCATACACACCAAGCCTTGTCGACTCACCACTCGCGATGTGCACTGTAATATCTTTGAAACTTGCGATGCCATTGACAATCTCTGATGTTCTCTGTGTGTCGCAAGAGCTAAGCCCGCACGCCTCGTCTGCGCATGGGGGGTCAACATGGCCCCTATATAGGGAAGATGAGCAAATGTATGAACTTTCATGCGTACATGCCACGCGACTTCCGGCGCAATACCCGGTCGGAAACTCAGTTTCTTTCCACTCGCACGATATCTTCAAGTCCGCTGGGTTGCTGGAGTTTTGAACGACACAGTGTCGAGATAAAAGTACGACAGAAATGGACTGAGCCAGTGTACGAACAATTTCTCCATCAACACTTCTCGCTTCTGTCACAAGAGTGATTGACTGCCCCGAATCGAGCAGAATTGATGATGGTATTATTCGAGGGTCAACGATGTTCAAATCATGAAATGCCGGTACTAAATCAAACGGAATTGAGCGAACTTTTACACAACTTGCAGGCTCTTCGTCCAGGGAACCCAGGTCCCTCCTCCTCAAGATCCTCTCCATACATGGACATGCGCTCAGAGCGGTAGGATCACAGCAGCCTGTCTGAAACTCAAGAATCACGTTGCGCGTGGAGTCGTTTGCTGACGTAGACAGCTGCGAGTATGCTGCAATGCCATCGTGAGCTTGTATAGTCAGCAGATCGGAAAGATCGCCATGAAAAAGATTTACACCTTGCGTTATTGACTGCACGGTAATAGCTTGACACTCGCCTGTAACTACATTGCCATACTCGTCGTACATTACAAGCTCTGGCTGAATTCCAAACACAGTGCCAAATATTGAGGCATTGTCGGGCTGCTGCAATATTTGCATCTCACTTCTCCTACCGTGCAAGATGCTGACATTAACTTGACTCATCTTTGGTATAGTTCGGTTGGGATCGTTTGTTTCAACGGATGATTCTACCTCGAATTGCAGAACATACTCTCCGGCTCGTTTGATGTGCAAATGCGGAAACGTCACGAGTCCACCAACTGAAATGCTGCTGAGATTCCCCAGGAGCAGACTCTCAATCAATTCAGCTGCGCCGTCGGCATGTGTGTACTCCAACTTCGATGCGTTGGTCGAGTTCGTCTGGTTTTTGTCATGATGAGCAGGCGAAGGTGGCGCTATCAACCTGGCTCTTACTGCCGACTTTCTGTCTTCAATCAGATTGCCATATGCATCTAAAAGGCTGACAATGCATCTATGCTTCTGTGTTCGCACCTGCTCATCATTCAGAACAATCTTGAACAAGTCTCCTTCTGTAGGCCTCTTGAATCCCGCGGGAGAATCATTCGGTAGCAACCAATCTAGTGTGGCATTGCCTTTCTCGGCATCAAATTCGACTATTGAAGCGTACTGTCGGCAACCATCAGACCACTTGCATGAGACAGGCAGGTCCGGCACAGTACCATCATGGCGAAACTTTTCGTTTGGAAAATGCATGAGCAGAGCTCCAACGTAGAATCTGTGTTCCCAGGATCGCAAACCCGTTTTTGACGTACCTCGAAGGCCAATCCGGGAAATGGCACCGCTCCTTGTTCCATTGAGGATCGAACTGCACAGGTAGAGACATTCATCTGGAGCAACATCATACTGCCTACTTCCAGGAACGAGTTTACAATCACAGAACAGTGTTGTGTTGTCGAATCCACGAAATTCGTCCACTTCATCCCATGCTGAACCCCGTGGTCCACAAATGTTGTCTCCAGCGCCTATTGTAATTCTGCCTGGAAATATATTTACACTTTCAAGGCTGCAAGGAAGCACGCTAAACGGTATGGATGTGACAACCAGACTCGGATCACTTATGACTTGGAACCTCAAAAAGTAACCAGCACCTGCCTTGGTGGGAGCTTGAGTTGCATTTTCTGGCTCAAAGTAATTGTCGACGATTTTACCAATGTAGGTTGTGGAAAGCCTTTGTGGTAAGTACCTTTGATTGTACGTATTGGTGAGGTTCGTTCCAACGACTGACATTTCAACTCCATCCTCCAATTGTTCAACCACATTTCCGTAGGCGTCGCGATACTCGAGCTTGGGTTGCCTCAAAAATTCGGATCCTGCCAGCATATCACCGGGTTCGATCAGCAACGAGAGTTTTGCTGTTGCACTTGCGTTTATGTAGAAACCAAATGGACAGTCTGCGTAAACCAGTGCGCCCCTGTAGCCACAATCGTCCTGCGTTGAATCGCCGCAAACAAAGGAATTTGCGAAAATGCGAAGATAAAAACGCCTGAAATCTGAGGTCGAATCCTCCTGGAGGCCGGGACTGGGCATTGTTATGGCCAAATTTGTGAACGACGCCTGTCCGTCTGCATGAAAGTCAGCCATTCGTGACAGTATGCCGTAGCCGCTGTACGGAAAACATGCCTGCTTCTCTGGATCTGACGGATCAGAAGGTTCGCATCCAACTATATCGATGCCCTCTGGTTTGACCAAAACGAGAGCCTTGGCTTTGTTTCCGTCTGTGCGAGACCTCTTGCTCAGTGAATCAAAGATACCGGTTACAGCTGGCTGGGGCTCAAGCGGCTGCCCGGTAAAGAATATTGTGTTCTCCTGGGGACATTTTTCTAAATCCAAGTCAATTCGAGCGTACTCGCTGGAGGTAACTTGAAATTTTCTGCTGTAAATCAATAACTGAGACGACACATCATATGCCGTTTGGCATTCATTATCGGAGTAACGCTCAAAGTAAATGTAGTAGTCCGTCCCTGGCTGGTCGATCCGCAAATCGGGGAATGCAACATGTCCTGGTGAAACGTCTGAAATTTGTCTACAGGGCACTTCGGACGACGATGGAACCCACAGATGATCCATGTTCACGCAGCCACACTCAGAAGAAAACTCTACACCCGGACAACCAATGCATTGCAACAACCTCGCTTTTACGCTTTGTCCGTCAACCACTGCCTTTCCAGTGCCATCACGCAAAGTGAGTACCGGACCACATCCTTTTGCCATTCCGAGCTGTGTCGACCTCAATCTGATGGGCGCCGGGCACAAAGAAGGCCAAAAATCGAACGGATAGTATTGCGTCTGCACCGGGAAGGGTTGTGAGTATATCGAAAATTCATGGTACTCCCCTTCCACAACCCTGAAAGAGTCAGAATACGTCGGAGGAACTCCAGGCCAGTCCGTCAAGTATTGAATTCGAACGTGCAGGCCGATTGACCAGTCCGCCACCAGAGTTACAGAATCAAACGTTGCTTGCCCATCAACTCCCGTGAAAACTTGTACGGCACCTGTCAGATTTGGGAGATTGTTGTCGGGAATGATTGACGATAGGTCTTCTGGTACCAATTTCAAGAAGACAGAAAAATTGGCCGGGACCGTTCGACCGAACGAATCTACTGACTTCACTGTTGGCCCAGGACTCATTCTGGCTTTGTAAGTGGACGGGTTCCCTGGCTGTATGACCGGAAGTATAGCCTTGAACGTGCGAACGGCGAAGAAACCGGAGGGTTTTTTGATGGTTGTTGCTTGGACCTGGAATAAAATGCTGTACTCTTCGGATGGCATGCCAATTACACCCAAATCCGTGAAAGTCGCGAAACCATCTGTCGGCAACGCCACAATCGATCCGGTCAAACTCGACTGATTGAAGCCTGAAATACTAGCCTCGATCACGTTTGTACCCGCGTTCTCAACCAAATTGCCATATGCATCCAGCAACCGTACCCGAGGCTGCACAGACAGCACAAACCCTGACGCAAGTGACCCTGGCTCAATTTCCATTTCAAGCGAATTTACCGTGGCATGTTTGACTTCGAAATAGCTGGAAAAGACAGAATCAGGTATTCCAAACTTAAATCCGTTGCTGCCTGCCACCTGGAAATAAAGAGTGAATTTTTCCACCTCGCATGGGTGTGCACAATTAGACAACAAAGATGCCGTGTCTATCTGCAAGTTAGTAAATGTTGCTATACCGCCAACTGCTGCCACTTCTTTGTTTCCCTGCAGGACTTCACCTGCCATGACACCCCCCCTCGCGGGAATGGCGCCAATTTCCACGGTAACTTTATTTGAAGCAGCAGATCGAAGTGTATAGTCGAAATCCAGGAGATGAAGCACTGGCTGGATCATGAACGGTTCTCCGGCTGTTGCATTACCTGGCTGGACTTGTATCTTGAGATGTATGACATCAGAACTTTCCACGGTAAAGTCATTAGAATCTGTGCTCAACTTGGAGTCAATGTGGGTAAAAATCAAGCGCAACATATTGCCGGGCTCGATGATTCGTGTTCCTGGAAATGTAACCAATCCATCATTTACAGACGCGATCGTCTGCCCAGAAATGCCGTCAGGCTTGCCTGACAGTTGCACGCTTACATTGCCAGCTGAAATATGGATTAGAGCCCCGACAGCATCCAACACGTGCACGTCCAAAGTTCCTATGTCAGTATCTTGTCGAACACGTCGAGGCAACACACTGCTCCCGTCGATACCCGCATCAGTCCCCAGCTGCTGTGCAAGGAGCAAGCTTGATATCTTGATCACCTCAAAGCTTGTAGAGATATTGTAGATTACGCTGCTTGACAAAAGATGACCTTCATCGCACGCATCCAGTCCCTGACCCAAACACTCCTTGCAAACATCCTTCATCGGCCCTACAACCAGAGCGTCATCTGCGTCTTCTCCACTGGGACATAGAGGCTTTACAGCATACCATTTGCATGTCTTAAAGGCCAAGCTGTACGTCCTTGTTCTTTCTGTCGTAGATATTCTGATCTTGTCGAATTCTGCGTTTCCTGTATCTGGATTATACTCGGCCACGTCAGGACGAACGTCCTCAGATTCAGATCCTACAATATAATCTCCTGCAGCAATGTTATTGCCATTCCCGTCCATTAGCAGGGCTTGTACCCTGATACGACATGAGAAGTCGTTGCCATATTCGTCCAGTACCTTTACAGCCACTGCGCCACGCACAATTTCATACCCAACACTGCGCTCGGGCACCGCAAGAATTCGGATAAATTTAGGTTTGCCGCTGAGAATATTCATTGCAGAAGTCTGAACTTCTACATGAACCTTATCCCCCCCCTCCTCTCGCACGGATACAGTAAGCTTCACTTGTTGTCGTATCTCAGTGGCCACCTTAACTGGGGCGAGTGTCAGCAAGCCAGATGCCGCACCAACGCTTGCCTGAAGCGAAGAGGTACTGATCCACTGCCATGCTGGATCCTGCCCTGTCATGTCCATCACAGTCTCGGTTTGTGTGATGTTGACAGTGAAATTGGACTGCACAGTGTAAGCTAGATTGCCAAAACCATCCACGAGCCTTAGCGTGAACCTATCGACACCAATTTCATTGAATTTAAGATGTTCTCCCGCTGGTGTATCAACCACGTCAGCTACCAAAATCAGCTGCTCAACGCGACCATGCACGATGTCAAAGAAGTATGAAAAAATGCTATCGTATGGTCCGATCTGATACAGAAGGCGAACATCCGTAATTGGCTCCAAGAATGGGGATTTGAAATCTGATGAGTTTGCTGGTACTTCCAGGCGTATCACACCCTTTTTTGCTTGGACTTGGCTAGCCACCCCTTCCAACTTTGCTCCCTTGTATTGAATTGAGATCGAAAAGGGGCTCGGCGTTTGGGAATCGATAGCGAGGTTTCCAAAACGGTCTACTAACGACACATTACATGCATGGAAATTACCCACCAGAAGGCCATTTGGGACTTTCCGGGCACTACAATCCTGAATAGTTGCTTTCTGTATAGTGGCAGGTGAAACCGTAAAGGTCCTAGAACTCCCTGGTGTGAGTCTGCACCAATCTGGAAGAGGACATATTTGGTTACCAAAGCACTTTCTTGTAGACAAAGCAGGACACACTTGCAGTGTGTATTCACCCGATTGATACAGCCCAAATGCCACTTTCACTTCTCCGTCGCTGAAATTGAGCGAATTGGGCGTTGAAAGGCAGGAAGACGTAATATCTCCCGCGATGGCTTTCCGAAAATCAGTTCCCGAAGCGTGCAGGCATCCACGCATTCCTTCTGGCGTCGAATCACAAATAAGCTGAAACGCACGAGCCGTATTCAAGCAAGCTTCTCCTTGCCTAGGTCGAATGAAGATGTGCACTGCATCAGAAGGATGACTTAGTGTCGAAAGTGGACCAGCTTGCACTTGCTGGGAAATATCTTTCACGGGATTGCCCCAGAAATCTTCCAACCTGAATGTCAAGAACGCCCGACTTGTTCCCGCAATCAACGGCTTGCCTATCGTCAAATTTCCAATCAATTCGTCCGTTATAAGATCGCGTAGCGGAGCATCCACAGGATCAATTATTGTGACCTTGGATTCATTGTTATGTACCACTTCAAAAGTAGAAGTGTTCTTTCTCATGCGTATGTTGCTCACGCAGTTTGTTCCATCGAACTCGCAAGCCTCAATGACATTGCCTTTCGAGGCCAGGACTATCATGGCATCGAATCTCGCCGTGCCATTGGTAAACGGAACAGGAGCATTGGACTCCAAGTGTCCTGCTCCATGCACCAACGCGAATTTCGCAATCTTGTTTTCGTGACCTGTGACAAGGTTGCCCCACGCATCCTGCAAAGTAGCAAGCACCAAAAATGACGTTCCTGCAATTGCTTTGGGATCGAATGGATTCAACTCGAATAAATCGACCCACAATTTGAAAACATCATTGTGGACTACCGAAAAGAAGGAACTTGTAGTGTTTACCGTGTTGTTTGTATCCGCATCTGACCCGACTACTTCGAACAAGAAAGAGTATAGAATAGGAGCTTCATCGAGTATCGACGCCCCTCCGATTACTAAGCCTGTGAACACAGCTACAGAATCTGAAACTTGAAGTCGGCGGTCCAAGTACTGGCACTTAGCACTGCACGCTGCATCAAGGATCTGTGTACCATCCATCGACCATCTCGCAAGCTTTGCAACGATTTCTTGCGTAGAGCTCGTTGCCTTGTTATCATATGCATCTCGCAACTCCAATGCCATATTTTGAGGTATCACAACGCCAGCAACATATTGCGTCCGGAGCGGATCTGACGAATTTAGTACCAAGATTTGTGAGACAACAGCATGATGAACAAATAAGCCTGCAGCAGTCACTTGAACGCCACCCACTGTGAATTGCAATGAAAAGTTTCCAGCTGCCTCAAGCGCAAGGTCGGTGAAATAGGCAAGCCCATCCCTGACCTCAACAACGCTGCTGCCCTTTAATTCGCAAACTGGATCAACCTGGGTCACACAACGTCCAAACTCGTGAGTGATGCCGACAGTTGCGAGAGTTGAAGCGGTTTTAGTGCAGCAATCTTGTTCGCAGTCCGGATTCCCGACTTGATCGTCGCAAATGCGAATTAAAGGCTGTAGAGAGAAGGGCTGCCCGGCCGGCACACTCGCGACAGGAGGCGATTCAAGGATAAATTTTCGTAAGCCAACCATAGTCAAAGGTCCAAGGTCGACTATCACACTCGTTGATGTGATTTCTCCTGCGGTATTTCTCCTGCAGTCATACCTGAAACGAATTTTGATCTCGATGCTACTGTCAACCTGGACGTCCACGGCCAGGGAAAAGTAACTATGACCAAATCTGGTTGTTTTGACTGGAGGATAATTTGTTCCGCCGGCCCATTCTCTCAACGGTGGTTGCATCCCTGTGGTATGTGTCTGCGGTACGCCGTTTTTCAACAACACTGCACAGATGGGAGCTGTGGCGTTGTGCGCAATGTTTCCATACCTGTCCACGACCTTTACATCAACTTCGGGACCGTATGCACTCGCAAGCCAAGTCAAACCCAAACTTGGGTCAAATTGGAAGGTCGTCGGCTCAAGGTGCTGGATGAAGAATCTATAGCTTTGGACAGCTGGCACGCTACCAATAGCGCCAGTCGCGTGGAATAATTCAAAACGAATCAAGAACGTCGTGAAATTGCACCCGGACTTTTCACATTGTATGCCTGTCTCTCTGACATCTACATCATAGAATGTAGCAGAACCATCAACCACCGGTGCCGACCAAGCTCTGATGGGGCCTCCTGTCTCAGGTGGGTCTGATACCAAGAATGCATGAATTTGCAAGCCCTCTGCTGGGACTGCATTTCTTTTTTCATCACCCACGAATATTTCGAATGGTATCTTCTGCCCAGCATTGATCGTAGAATTCAGATCAGTCATGATGTACAGCCTATGAGCATCGTTTGGGAGCACCCTGAAGGGAATAGACACATTGAAAATCACGATTTCATTTGTTGGACTGTTTTCCGCCGGGCTGTGCAAGACTGCTGAGAACCCTAGTGCGAATGACCACCCTGCTCTTGACTTGGTCCCAATCGAGAGACCAGGAAACGGCACCTCCTTCATGATGGTGATGTCGTATTCCTGAGTTCCATCCAGCCCTGGAATATGTTTGTAAACAGACGCGTGACCAGTCGGTTCTGCTTGTAAGTAATGAGGAAGGTAAATGTCTGCCACATCGTAGTCAATTTCTTCAATGTCGCTCCATTCTCTCAGCCGTACCCGGTATTCATGAAAACGGGTGCCATTGTGGGTTAGGCATCCGTGTAAATTGTTCATAGGAAGGTTGAGCAACAACTCGCAGCAACCATTTGAATTCACCGCCTGCCCCCGAGATGCACACTCCTCGACATCACAGATGCGATTGAGCTCGATGGAGTCGCATCCGAACAAATAGCCAGAGGGCGGCAAATACGTTAGGTCACTCAAAACTGTTACTTGATTCCAATATTCATCAACTAATATTGAAGTTGGCGGTAGTCTGCCTTGCCCCCCAAGAACCTCCTCGGCCTGAACATTATAAGGCTGGCTAATAATCTGCATCGCGGAAGGAGTGGTATGTAGCACTGCAAAAACCTCAGATTGTACGTGAGAGCCGGCATGTACATACTGAAGATCATTGAACTGGAATCGGACTGAGTACCTAGCTGCGGCACGGTAGAGGGTCACATTGAATAACACGAAGCCTGCCTGTGCACGTCTGTGGGTACATTCTGACAGGCCTACAGGACAACCAATTTGCGCTCCTGTCGGATTTTCCAATAGTTCCATCGACACCACAGTCGAAAAATCGTGCTCAATGACAAATCCTGCTGCATCCAACACGCCTACCTCAAACAAAATCCCCTTCCCAGCTTCCGCAAATATTGGTTGCTGTCGTATTTGAAGGTGATGAGGACTCCCTGCAGGCACCTGGAAGGTGGTAGAAGAGGTTGACTGCCCGCTTTTCGTGCGAAACATGAGCTGCACCGAGCGAAAGGCAATCAATGAACTCAGTCCCCCAAAGGTCGCATAGCCTCCTTGCACATCTCGCGAAATGGAGCCTGAATCCGGTGGATGTTGGCAGGGTATAATTTTGTCATGGCAAATCAAAACGCCGTCGCGTTGAATTTCTTGGATGGATTTATATCCAAATGATGTGCTTTCGTAGCTTTTCACGGGTCTTGCTTGGACACACGATGTTTCAAAATCACAAGCGCTCCCGATTCCCACTGTGACTGTCAGCACATTTCTTCTGATTAGATTGCCAAACGAATCAGCGACCTGAAGTCTGAGAGATTGGGGCATGAGGTGGGCCCTAGTAAAGTTGCTCGGTTGCTGACAACCAACGCATTCTATCGAAACTGCATCTGGCCCTGATCGATGATGAGTCACGTGAAAATTGTTACTAGTAATCGTGATTGGAGTCTGGCTACAAGTCGACTCGTCGATACTATCGCAGCTGGGATACCTGAACTTAAGCCTGTACCACCCCGCTTTGTTTATCCGGAATCCGGTACATGCTATCATTCCATCCCGCCCTTCGCACACGGCCTTCTCTAAGCAGCCTTCTCCTGGAACATTCCCCAGGACAAGACCTCGTTTGAGAGGATCAGCTTCAATCACTTGTCTGTCTGCCGTGTCCAACAAATCGAGTGACGAAGAGGAGACGACAAACGTTGTCTTCCGCTGTCCCGTGTAACCGTGAGTTGCAGGGCACTTGCCCGAGCAGTAAATGCCATCTGTATCACATATGCCAATACAGGGTGATGGAGATCGATTTGACCGAGCGTCGAGCGATTCGTTTCCAATCTGTAAACAATGCGACACTCCTCCCTCCCGATACTCCAAAATTGCATCGATTCGAAAGGCACCCAGGCTCGCTAATTCAATTCGACTGCGCCGTGTGAACATGACACGGGAGAGCAGGGGAGTGGGCTGTGGCGGGAATCGTGAACTAAAGACTGTTGTGCTGATACTGCTGAAATATTCAGACGCAGTAATGTTCTGCGGCTGATTCAACATTTCGAAGCGTGATACGCGATACACGTTGAACGGTGCTGAAGTATTCTGAATTTTGCGGCCGTATAGCATTTGCGAACCAGGGCCACATTGTCGATGGCTCCCAATATACTCACACAAGTCCGTGTCAACAACAGAAATGAAAATGCCTATACCTTCATAATACTGGACTTGCTCGTTAGTTGATTCCGTGCAGCCCAATGTGATTGCCAAGTCCGTGAAGGAAAGAATAGAGGAATCACTCTGGACAACAAGCTCGTTGTAGGCGCAATCGTCGCATTGGAGATAAACTTCTTTGGTATCGATCGGTTCACCAACATTAAAGAATTCAGCAGGTGCGATACGCACTTGCGACAACTTCAGCACAAAGTTTAAGCGTATCGCAAGCGGATTCAGAGCTTCATCAGAAAGCAAGATCCGTGGTTGGTTCTGAAACGCCTGAAATCGTGCAGGCGGGACGCAGGTTGAATCTCCACAGGGCTTAGTGGGAAAGCAACGGTCAGTAGAAGCAACATTGGTGGGCTGCTGCAGCCATGTTAGTCGGCTCAGCATGCCAGCGACCACTTCAAATTGTACAGACTGGGCTTCAAAAACGCGAGATACAAAACGAAGAATGTATTGACCCTGGACATCAATCTGCAGATCCGTAAATCGCCCATAACCATCCACTGTAGTCACAACCGTTTCTCCCAGTAATGCTACTTCATTAGGTCGTGATGATTCCACGGTCTCGATGAAGACCGTGACCTGTTGCCCACTTAAAGGCACTACATTTTCGTACGTGTCCACATAAGCCACAGAGGGCTGAGGGTTCAAAGGTAAAGTGCTCGTCGCACCCGTCGGAACGATTGCTGGGTTTGTCCACAGCTCCGTTCGTGGCTGTACTTGGATCCTGATATTTGCAAGCTCGCCAGGATTCAGGCTTATGGGTCGACTGACAGCTTCACGAATGGTAGGGATTTCGTCGTCGTCGTCGCCACTGTACATAGCGCCGAAGCGCATCACGAAAATTCCTGACTGTTGAAGGACAAGATTCGTAAAGCGCACCAGGCCCGAAAATGCATCTACTGGATACTCGGTTGCAGCGTAATCGAGTAGCGTTGGGCAAGAACTGGTCGGACAACGAAAAACCATGACAATTCTGGAAGGGTCTCGTAGATCCTCAAGTGTAATTGTAGTCAAGAAGGACTGCTGGCCATATATCGAATTGTTGTACCGGTCTACAAGATTCAAGATAGGCATTCTGGTCAACGCGACACCTGCATTAGCTCTGCTTGGAGGATGTCGAAGGATAAGAAATGTGTAAGGCTCTGCCGCCTCCACCCTTATAGGGTGGGTCAGGCTCCGCATGTCGTCTGAAATAAACTGCAGCTGATGCTCGCCTGCTGCAAGAATTCTCAGATTCGGGAAAATTGCTTTGCCGTTTTGTGACAAGATGTTTGCTGCCGACTCAGTCATTTTTCCAGTCAAACCTGCCATCAGGTTTGGCGTGGGATTCAATGTATTCTGATCAGCGCACGGCATGCACAGCAACACACATTCGGTGGCCAAACATGTATAGAATTCAGCGTAAGCTTGCATAGAATTCAGCGTTGTTTCAGATACAAAGACACAGGGAAACAGGGCGCGCAGGCACGAAATCATGGATCCTGCATTGGCAGATGTCAAATTACTAAATTGCGCGCAGAAGGAGTGGTGTCGGAGGATTTGTGTGGGGCGACAGGCGATACGCGCTGTTGCGCAAGTCAATGCTCCATGCATACCTGTTCGACAGACGACTTCGTCGACGTCCCCGGCGATGATAGTGCATCCTGGATCAACAAGTGAAACTTGAATATCGAAGTCCCAATCTGTTACATCTTCCCAACCATCGCATTCAGGTCCTGCTTGAGTGTCTCGCGCGTTGTACTTTCTCACCCATACTGTCGGGAATTCGTATCCAGTGCATGGCTGCCAATTTTCACCCAGTGATGATTGGATTAGTTGACCCGCTCGAATAGTCATCCGTGTCTGGGTCAGAGAAGGTAACGTGACTGTACCACACTGGCACTGATCGTCCGCAGTCGCAATAAAATTCCACAGCGGATCGTCCGGAATGTAAATTTGGCCCTTCAGAACCTTGAAAGGCGGAGTGATGACCGTGACAGGCGAAAGCTGCAAGCCTGCAGTGAAACGTAGTCGATATAGTGACTGCGGATTTTCAATCATTAGATCCGTAAATGTGGCCACGCCGTCCACCGTCTGCACGATTGTGGTCCCATGCAGCTTTGAACATCCGGGGTTGTTGAAGATGGCTGCTGTCACCGGATGGATGACGTCGATGCAACCTGCGTATCCGGTACAAAATTGAGTCTGTTTCTTCTCGAACATGTCTAGTAACGCAACCTTCGGCTGGTTGCCCAGCGTGTGCCGATTTCTAGGGCCGCCGGCTCGAGCTATCGGCCATCCCGCTATCGAGCCTACTACTGCCTGACCGTGCGGTGCTGAAGCGCTCAAGCCGACCACGCCTTCCAAGGTGATATCCACGTCCTCAGATCTGACACGGTCACCCACGAGGTGTGCTGTGGCAGCGCCGTGTGTCTTGATCGAATCGAGTTCAAACGACCCAGCGCTTCCTCCTAGGTCTTCTGGCGTCAGCCCTGACGTGGAGGTCCTCGCTTCATGCCTAGAACGTAACCCAAACGCGCCGCCTGCATGCAGCCCATCGTCTGCACTGGCGGCAAGCCTGCTTTGACTGCCATCAATGTCGGCATAGCGCAGAAGCGCGCCCGTCGCCGCCCGCGGGCCGCGTGCGTTGATGTAGTGTCCGTACACAGACCGCGCGCGGTCTGCGTCGGCATCACCATCTGGGCTCATGTGTGTAGAGACAGCGGCAGAAAGCAGCAGCACGGCGCGGATGGCAGCAACGTGCATCCACGTACGACGCGGCGCGGGCGTGCCGGGGCGGCGATGCGCAGCCGCCTTGGTTCCGTTCTGAGCCTCGCGCTCTCCTGCCGCGCACTCGCCCGCGCTGCGGTGCGCGTTCGCGGGCCCCTCGCTGTGCCCGCAGCAGGACGCGCGCTGCTCCGCAGCCATCCTGGTTGCAGAGGCGCACGATCCAGCACGAAGCGTCCTTGCCGCGCGCGCAAGCCGCGGCAGCGCGCGGGCAGCGGCAGCCCGCACAGACGCCGTTCACGCACTGCCCCGGAGGCGTGTGCGGCGCGCCCGGGCCGGCGCTCCACACACCGCGGAATTTGGACTGTCTCCCTCACGACGATTGGTGCCCAGAGCCGGCTACGAACTTTACTTTTTTTTCCGCGCGAAAAGAGCCGTGTCGCGCGTGACGTGCGCCCGGCGCCGGCAGCTTGCGCGCGGGGGGTTTGCCGGCACTATGCGCGCGTGGGGTTTGCCGCGCCGGCAAGCCGTGTGCGCGCCTGCACCGCGCCGCCGCCACGCTGAGCTGCGTGCGGAATGTACTATGGCAGGAAAAGCCTGAAGGGGGGCGTGCAACGGTCTTCGCAGCGCACGTCCGCGTGCCACCTGTGCAGCACATGGCGATGGCGGAGGCGCTGGGGAACCGCGCAGGGGTGGCGGCAGCGTGGGTAACCTCGAGAACTGCTACTACAGCACAGTCGCGTTCTTCGACTTAGGACTACAGAGTAGAAAGGAATTCCTGCACTCATCGGGTCTGGAAGAGCGGCGGGCGTGGCGTTGTGGCGGGCGGCGGGCAAACCCGGCGGACGCCGAAACGGGCCGGCACCGTCGTGACACTCTCCCGGTGCTCCCTCCCGTGGGCGGCGCGCGAGACAAAGTGCGGCACGATGGGGTGCCCGTTGACCGCCGCTGGCAGGGCGCTCGGCGCGACCACGGCGGCGGGAGCTTCGGGGCGGGGGCGCTTGGGCGGGGGCGCGGGGGCGCGGGCGCGAAAACGGCCGCGGTGCCGCGTTTCGGGGTATCCGCTCGGAGGGAAACAGGAGGTAGCTCCACTACGGCGTGCGACACTGGCAAATCGTTGCTGCCCTGGCGGAGCCCATCGCGTTGGTGAGGTCGCTGGGGTGCCTCTTTTTGCCTCTTGTCTCAGGAG
>Ga0115006_10000196_pt1 | contig 31557 bp, 35 predicted proteins | sample ArcOceMetagenome_3_FD_88943 | JGI IMG/M metagenome (GOLD analysis project Ga0115006, IMG submission 88943) | Marine eukaryotic phytoplankton communities from Arctic Ocean - Arctic Ocean- Svalbard ARC20M Metagenome | ecosystem: Environmental > Aquatic > Marine > Oceanic | place: Arctic Ocean...
ACAGGTGATGGATCATATATACTTAAGTCTTTTTGAAGCAAGACCGTTTTTACTTTGGGGCTATAGTTAGTATTGTCATATACTGTTTTTTGAGCAAAGGTGGCTGCGAAAGCCAAACAGCATATAAGAGTAAATATTTTCCGAATCATCCGTATGTATAGATCAAATTTAAGGCCAAAATAAACCTACTTATTCATAAAACTAAAATATCACATAAAAAGTATGTTCGGAAATAGCTACTTCCCCTTAGCTAAGTCCCAAATCTTGTCCATTTCGGCCAAGGTCATTTCTTCCATTCTCTTACCATTATCCTTAGCATACTGCTCTATGGTTTCAAATCTATATTTGAATTTTTTGTTTGTTTTCTCTAGAGCATCGTCCGGATTTATTTTGAGCCATCTAGCATAGTTTACCAAGCTAAAAAGCAAGTCCCCAAACTCTTCTTCTTTTTCTATGCCTTCAGCTTCTTTAAACTCTTGCAGCTCTTCATCCACCTTGTCCCATACATCATCTTTGCTAGGCCAATCAAAACCCACTTGAGCTGCCTTATCTTGCATTCGCATAGCCTTCACTAGACTAGGCATAGAATTAGGCACGCCACCTAGTACAGACTTATTCCCTTCCTCTTTCAGCTTTAGCTGCTCCCAGTTTTGCTTTACTTCTTCTTCATCTTTCACCTCTACATCTGCATAGATATGCGGGTGCCTGTATACCAATTTATCACAGACGGAGTGCAGCACATCTGACACATCAAACTGTCCCTTCTCATCTCCTAATTTAGAGTAAAAGACTAGATGCAAAAAGAGATCTCCAAGCTCCTTTTTTATCTCTTCACTATCATTATTTAATATAGCATCACTTAGTTCGTAGGTTTCTTCTATAGTGAGATGGCGAAGAGTTTCGTTGGTTTGTTTTTTATCCCACGGGCATTGTTCTCTTAGCTCATCCATAATGGTGAGCAACCTGCCAAAGGCCTCTAAACGCTTGTCCATTTACAAGATATTATTGGACTTCATAAGTCCTACAAAAACTTCTTTATAGTTTTTACCTATGGGTATTTTCACATCATTTACTTCGCACATGGATGTAGAAAATGACTGCACTAGTTTTCTATTTACTATGAATGAGCGATGTACTCTAGTAAACATGTCTTCTGGCAGTTTTTTCTCCATATTCTTCATAGTCTGTAGAGTCACTATTTTTTTATCAGCTAAGAAAATCTTAACATAATCTGCAAAAGCCTCTACACAATAGATATCACTATAAGCCAATTTTATAAGTTTTTGATTCGCCTTTACGAAGATATAATCACTCTCCAAATCAGTTTCGGCTACATCTGCATTTTGCTTTATTTTATAATACTCCTTTGCCTTCTCTACTCCTTTTTCGAATCTATCATACGCTATAGGTTTTAGTAGATAGTCAATAGCATTTAGCTCAAAACCTTCTACAGCATAGTCTGGATAGGCAGTGGTAAAGATGAAAAGCGGTTTCTTTTCTAGTGATTTTACAAAACTAAGCCCACTGATTTCTGGCATATTAATGTCCAAAAACATGAGATCTACTTTGTGTGTTTTGAGCACTTCACTTGCTTCTGCAGCATTATTACATCTAGCTACTAAGCTAAGTTCTGGATGCTTATTTACATAAGCTTCTATAATGTCTAATGCTAATGGTTCGTCGTCTACTGCTATACAATTCATATTCTTTTATATAAGTTTAATGTTTAATTCAACTTTAAATTCGTGATTATCTTTGGTCACTTCTAGTTTATGTTTTTGGGGGTATAAGAGGTTCAGTCTTTTCTTTACATTGATGAGGCCTATACCTCCTTGGTATCCTTTCGCTAGGGAAACTTCGCTGCCCTTTATCGGTTTACTATTGGCTATGCTAAAGAAGAGTTCTTCTTTTTCGGCTCTTACATTCAGATGCACATAGCCCTTGTCTTTATCTTTTCCTAATCCATGCTTAAAACTATTCTCTACAAAAGGTATAAGTAGCATAGGAGCTATCTCTTTAGACTCGGTATCGCCCTCTATATTTATCTCCAGGTTCATTCTACTTCCGTGCCTTACTTTCTCTAGCTCTAAGTAACTTTTTACATACTTAAGCTCTTGAGCTAGACTTACTTTTTTATCGCTACCATCATACAGCAGATATCGCAATATATCACTCAGTTTTAGAATAAGATCTGGAGTCAAATCTGATTTCTGTAGCGATAGAGAATAGATACTATTAAGACTATTGAATAAGAAGTGTGGATTGATTTGAGATTTGAGATATTTAAGCTCTGTCTCTGTATTTATCTTGGCTAACTCCTTAGCTAGTCGCTCATTTTCGTACCAATGTTTCACAAGTTTCAGACTCATAGTAATAGCCGTAGTATACGTAATAGCCATAGCAGTAGAGAGTAAAAACCGAAGTGATAGAAGACCACTTTTTCTATCTGGGTCTATAGTATCTAGTATAGAAAACACCCCTGCATCTATAATCGTAGCTAGAGTTATACTGAGCACAACGGCTACGAAATACTTAACGTATGCCCTCTTTTGTAAGAAGAGCGGAAACAAGAAGTAAATATTGAAATAGCTGACCAATGCATGTATGGCAACTATTACTGTAGAGTTTATAAAAAAATCTGACCGGGTGACTCCTGGACTCAATACAAAAACCCAAAAAAGAAAGTAGATGAACCACAAAAATATATGGTGCAAGTTGTACTTGGTAAACTGCTTATACAGTTTAGAATTTATTATAGAATGTGCATTCTCATCCATTTCCTATACCAAAGTTAACGTAAGAATAGAAGATGTAGTGCCGCAATGGCTTAATGTGGAATAAATCTCTACGAACAATCTACCTTTTAAAGTAGCGTAGCAAGGTGTAGCTCCAGTCTAGCATATTTACCCCAGACTTAAAGTACGTATTGTTATCATTATTAGAAGCTATAGTCTCTATGGTCTGCGTCTTGTGTTTAATCCCAGAAGAGACTAAAGTAAATGCAACTACATTGAGTAATACCAAAACAAGGAGTACTAGGTTAGATTTTTTTATGGATTTGAGTTTTTTGATCATAAAATTGGCTGATTGAAACCGTTTTATAATACTACGAATATACACAGAAAAAGTTTCACCCCTAAAAACAGTAATCTAAGGTACATCTAAGACCTCCATAGAAATATGAGAACATCACAAATAATTTTACCTTTGTATCTAAATATAAAAGACATGCAGTTTCTCGTAGTTATTGGAATGATAGTAGCCGTTTTAGGTGTTGCCTTACTGGGCATGGCTATACGCCTGATACTGGTAAAAGATGGTGAAGTACGTGGCGGATGTGCCGGCAAGAACCCTATGATGCAAGAAGAAGGTGTGGCCTGTAATATGTGCGGTGCTCTACCTGCTGAGGAGTGCAAGAGTGAAGAGGCTTAATATCTACAACCTAAATCTATATTGCAAGCCTAAATAAGGATACGAAACATCGCGTAAAGGAACATCACACGCATAACTAAGCGGTGAATTTTCTAATTCTTCTACCTGATCAAAACCTTGTGCAAAGCTTATTCGCACAAACGGCTGAATGGATAATCTATCGTTTAAAAATTTTCGTTTGAGCTGATAGTGCAATCCAATGCCTTCTTCCAGCACGAATTTTCCGTGACACGAAACTACCATTGATCCAATATCTTTAGATCCAGTTTAAAAATTACCAAATCTACTCTGGATAGTTGCATCTATGCCCAATCCACTGGCCAATGTGTATCCCAACTGGTATCCTACTCCAATGTTTCGCTGATTGGAGGCTGCTTTATCGTAGCTTAGGCACAACGATTGGGTGTAGGTATTTACGTTATAGGAAACACCAAATACTTGTTGCATAGTCGTATATAAGTATTTTGATTCGCCAAAGAGTTCAAAGGAGCTTTGAGCACCAGAAACTCCTGCAAGCATTAGAGTAAAAAGTAGTAGACGATATCTCATTTACGCTTAACGTGTAAAAATAGGTGGTAGTATTAATTTAGTTTACTGCCCCTTCTCCTCATATACCTGCACTATCTCTATACACGTATTGATGGCGGCTTCCATATCTTGTACACTTACATACTCGTGCTTACTGTGAATGGCCATTTCTCCTGTAAATAGATTGGGACAAGGTAATCCTATAAATGAGAGTCTAGAACCATCTGTACCTCCTCGTACCAGATCCTGCTTTGGTGTTAAGCCTACTCTTTTCATAGCTTCTACAGCATTAGCTTCTATATGAGGATACTTAGCTAGCATCTCACGCATATTTCTATACTGTTCTCTTACAGATGTCTCGTATCGAGCACCTGGGAACTTGGCTATCGTAGCTTCTGCTAGGTCTATTAATACCTGCTGATGTTTTGCTAAATTGGCTGTAGTAAAATCTCTGACGATAAACTCTACACTGGAAGACTCCAACTGGCCTCTCAGATTATACGGATGTACAAATCCTTCAGCTCCGCTGGTAGTCTCTGGAGAAAAACCTGAAGGCGGCAGATTGTCTAAAAAATCACTAATCACCTTTACAGAGTTCACCATCTTACCTTTTGCATAGCCTGGGTGTGCACTTATGCCATGAAAAGTAACCGTCATAGCATCAGCAGAGAATGTATCCCCTTCTAGCGAACCTCTAGGGCCGCCATCTAAGGTATAACCTACATCGGCATTCAGCTTTTTCATATCCAGCTTATCTACTCCTCGTCCTACTTCCTCATCAGGAGTAAAGAGTATGCGAATATCCCCGTGTTGTATATTTGGCTTGCTCAGCAGCTCTGCCGCTAGTTGCATTATTATAGCAACACCTGCTTTGTCATCTGCCCCTAGCAAGGTGGTACCACTTGCCGTTATTATATCGTCTCCTATTCTCTCTGCCAGATACTTATGCTGCTTCGTAGAAATCACTTGACTGCTATCATCTGGCAAGATGATGTCTTGTCCTTGGTAGTTATTATGCAGTATAGGTTTCACATTAGTACCGCTACAATCTGGTGCAGTATCTACATGTGAGCAGAAACAGATAGTTTCTAATCCCTCTTTAGAAGATGTAGCTGGGATAGTACCAAAAACATAACCCCACTCATCCATATATGCATCTGATACGCCTATAGCAAGCAACTCTGCTACTAGAATTTTACTAAGATTTTTCTGTTTTTCGGTACTGGGAAAAGTGGTACTCGCAGGATTACTTTGTGTGTCTACTTGTACATATCGCATAAAGCGTTCGGCTACATTATTCGCTACTTCAGTCATACTATTTATTAGGACCGCAAGATAGCTCTTCTAGTTAAAATAAAAGGGAAAGCAGATTCCTATTCTACATAAATTCCTTTCAGTTCTTCTCCATCTTCATAGATAAAAAATGCTGACAGACTGGAGTTGCCCTTTATTAATTTGGTAGACTCTTCTAAACCTAGTACCATACACGCCGTGGCATAAGCATCTGCTACAGCACAGAAATCGTGCAATACAGTAGCACTCTTTAAATTAGAAACGATAGGTTCGCCGGTACGCGGGTCTATAGTATGTCCGATTAGTTTACCATCTACTTTATAAAAATTTTGGTAATTACCACTTGTAGCTAGCGATACATTCTCTAACTCTAATATTTTAAAGAAGTCTCCATTTCTAGCTTCTATGAGCGGAACATTAATGCCTACTTGCCAAGACTTCCCTTCTGCATTCTTACCTTTTACTCTCATCTCACCTCCTACTTCTACCATATAATTGGTTACTTCATTAGCCGTTAGATAATCTGCTATAATATCTACAAGGTACCCTTTAGCAATAGCATTAAAATTTAAAGTAACAAATGAGTCTAGTTTATATGGAAACCCTTGATCATCAAATTGTATATTTTGAATTCCTTGATGCTTTAGGCATTCTTGCACTTGTTCTTTATTCATCACAATACCTTCTATCTTAGCTTGGTTATATAAGTCAAACAAGGCTGCTGCAGTGGGATCAAACGCTGCCGAAGTCTCATTGCTAATCGTTTTGGATAGGCTTACCATTTCTATGAAATGCTGCATATCATTTTCGAAGTACTTCATTTCATTTGGATCTTTCCATATCTCTCCAGAATTAGCATTAAAAGAGGAAACAAGTGAATTCTCTTGATAGGTAGATAGACCATGATTTACCGCTACTACTATTGAATCTATCTTCTTTTTCAGACTATCTAGTTGTTCCGTTCCATAGGTTATATGAAAGGTAGTACCTATAGCATTTCCTTCTGTTTGAAAGTATGTGCTCGTCTTATCACTCTGAGTGCAAGAAGCTAGTACTGCCAGCATGAAAAAAAGGCAGATAAATCTGCCTTTTTTATTATTATATCCATTCATTTTCTGAATATTATTTCAATTTTTTATTTAGCCACCGAAGTCGTCAAATGCTACGTTTTCTGGTGGTACTCCCCAGTCATCACACATCTTAAGAACAGCTTGGTTCATTAGTGGAGGTCCACAGAAATAGAATTCTATATCTTCTGGAGCTTCGTGCTTAGTAAGGTATTCATCTATCACCGCTTGGTGTACGAAACCAGAGAAACCATCTCCTTTATCATCATTTACGTCTATCTTAGTTACCCAATTATCGTCTGGGGTTGCATCCGAAAGAACTACAAAGAATTTGAAATTAGAAAACTCTTCAGCTATTTTATTGAAGTGATCTAGGTAAAATAGTTCTCTTTTAGATCGTCCACCATACCAATACGTCACCTTTCTTCCTGTTTTCAATGTATGAAATAAGTGAAACAAGTGAGAACGCATTGGTGCCATACCAGCACCACCGCCTATGTAAAGCATCTCTGATCCAGTTTCCTTGATAAAAAATTCTCCATAAGGTCCTGAAATAGTAACCTTGTCACCTGGCTTGCAGCCAAATACGAACGAAGAACAAATACCTGGATTTACATCCATCCACTTATTATTTTTTCTATCCCAAGGTGGAGTAGCTATACGAATATTAAGCATTACTATGTTACCCTCTGCTGGGTGATTAGCCATAGAATATGCTCTAAATATAGTCTCATCATTTTTCATTTTAAGATCCCATAATCCGTATTTATCCCACTCAGATTTGAAGTCCATAGGATCTCTACCATCTGCTACTAACTCTGGATGAGCCGTAATATCTATGGTACTAAAATCTACTAGAATAGGTGGCACATCTACTTGTACATATCCACCAGCTTCAAAATCAAGTGTTTCACCATCAGGAAGTCTTACTACGAATTCTTTTATAAATGAGGCCACATTGTAGTTAGATACCACTTCACATTCCCATTTTTTGATACCAAATACCTCTTCAGGTACTTCTACTACCATATTCTCTTTCACCTTTACTTGGCAAGCAAGTCTCCAGTTATCTTTCTGATCCTTACGCTTGATATGACCTGTTTCTGTAGGTAGTATATCTCCCCCACCTTCGTGTACTTGGCACTTGCACATGGCACACGTTCCACCTCCACCGCAGGCTGATGGTAAAAATAGATTTGCTTGCTGAAGTGCACCCAAAAGTGTACCTCCAGCCTCTACTTCTACTTCTCTTTCTCCGTTTATTGTGAGCTTTACTGCACCTGAGTTTACAAGGCGTTGAGCTGCTACAACTAGCATAGTTACCAACAGAATGATAACTAAGGTAAAAACTACTGCCGCTAGTATTACTACTGTTTGATTTATTAATAATAACATCTTCTTTCTAATTTTAAAATGGGAGTTTAAAACCTCCAAAACTCATAAACCCAAAAGCCATAAGCCCTACGATTATAAATGTAATTCCTAATCCTCTTAGCGATTTTGGCACGTCGCTATAAGCCATCTTCTCTCTAATAGCAGCTAAGGAAACTACTGCTAAAAACCAACCGATACCTGACCCAACACCAAACGTGGTAGCTTCTGCCAAATTATACTCACGTGAAGGCAAGAATAATGCAGCACCTAGAATAGAACAGTTTACTGCGATTAGTGGTAAGAATATACCCAATGCATTATATAATGATGGAGAGAACTTCTCTATTACCATCTCTATAAGCTGCACAAATGCTGCAACTATTGCTATAAACACGATAAATTTAAGTACTTCTAAGTCTATATCCGCAAAACTTTCGCTAATCCAAGTGAGTGCACCTTCTTTAAGTAAGAAATTATAAGCCAACCAGTTAAGAGGTACAGTAATCGCAAGAACAAATATTACTGCAGCACCTAGTCCAGCCGCTGTTTTATATTTTTTTGATACCGCTAAGTATGAACACATACCTAAAAAGTAAGCAAAAATCATATTATCAATGAAGATTGACTTCACGAATATGTTTAATAAATTTTCCATTTTTTTATAATCTTTAATTTTACAATTAATCTTCTACGTAACCACTTCTAGCTCTCATTATCCAGATAATAACTCCTAGTATGATACAAGCTGCTGCTGGTGTAGCAAAAAACCCATTTGCGGTATACCACGCTTTGTCTAATACCTGAAAACCAAGCAATTTACCTGCACCAAATAATTCTCTTACAAATGCTATGGCTATGATAATCCAGCCGTAACCTAATGCGTTTCCTATACCGTCTAAGAACGAATCCCAAGGCTTATTTCCTAATGCAAATGCTTCTAGTCTACCCATTATTATACAGTTGGTAATAATTAAACCAACGAAAACCGATAGTGCTTTAGATTGCTCATAAGCAAATGCTCTAAGCACCTGATCTACGGTAGCCACTAACGTAGCTACTACTACTAGTTGCACTATTATTCTTATTCTATTAGGTATAGTATTTCTTAGTGCTGATATTACTACGTTAGCCAATACCAATACAAACATTACAGCCAAAGCCATAATAAGTGTACCTTCTAGAGCTATAGTTACTGCTAATGCCGAACAAATACCCAAGACTTGAATAGTAATAGGATTATCACTGTCCATAGGGTTGGTTAATAAAGCTTTACGCTTTTTAGAAAGAAGGGCTTCTTTCTCCTTCTTTACTTCTACTTTTTCTACTACTTCTGTGCTCATATTACTTCTTTTTGCTTACTAAATATGGACGGTAAAGAGTCATATACGCATCTAGCATATCATTAACTCCTACACCTGTTATAGTTGCTCCACTCATTCCATCCACTTTTTGTGGTTCATCGTCATAATTAGTTCCTTCACCTTTCTGAAAATCAGGGGCATCTATGGCGTTATCTGAATAAGCTAGTTTCTTATTTACAAATCTATTTTGTATTTCAGCATCTGTTATTCTAGCACCAAGTCCTGGAGTTTCACCTTTATGATCAAATACTATCCCTTCGATGGTCTCTGCATCACCGTCTATAGCTATATAAGCCCAAACGTTGTCCCAAAGCCCATTTCCATAGGTAGGTAGCACGTATGATTCTACCTCCGTTGGATTACCCTTTTTACCTACCACATATACTGGAAGACTTCTTGTAGTCACATCTTTCTTTTTGTACTCCTTAAAGATAGAAAGCTTTGCTTCGTCAGCATCCACTTTTTCCCCTTTAGAATTAACCATATCAACCTTAACTACTTTATCGTAAAGCTCAGTAATCTGCTGACCTGATAGTCCGTCTAGGCTATTGGCTCCTAAACCTGCCTTCAAGATAAACTTTTGCTTCTCTACTAATACAGCAGCCTTTTGTCTATCTTTTAATCCCTCAGATACAAATGCGAGTAATGTACCGCATACTAGGGTTAGTATAATTGCATATCCGAAGATATAACCGTTTGAATTTCTATTAAGCTTTGACACGTTTTAATCTCATTTTAATGTTAGACTGAACTACGCTATAATCTATTAATGGTGCGAATACATTCATAAGAAGTATCGCCATCATTATACCCTCTGGATATCCAGGATTGAATACCCTGATAAGTACGGTTAATAAACCTATGAAGAATCCATAAATCCACTTACCTCGTTCTGTTTGTGCTGCAGATACTGGATCTGTAGTCATAAATACTGTACCAAACATAAAACCACCTATGATTAAATGGTAGTGAGCTGGCATGTCATACCAAGCATTGCCGCCTGCTAGATTAAGAACTCCTCCCATAAACAATGCACCTAATACGGTACTTAGCATTATTTTCCAGCTACCTATTCCTGTAGCTATAAGAATAATAGCCCCTATAAGTATGGCCACAACAGAAGTTTCTGCTATAGAACCTGGGATAGTACCTAAGATACTGTCCATGGCACTAGTACCCCAAGATAATAAAGAGTCGCTCCAAGGAGTGCCATTTGCACTCGCCACACCAACGTTTCCTAGCGTAGTAGCACCAGAGTATCCGTCTACAGTAGCTATACCATCTGCTATAGGAACCCAGCATTCGTCACCACTCATCTCTGGTGTATAGCCTATGTATAAGAACATACGAGCAGTAAGTGCAGGATTTAGTAAGTTCATTCCTGTACCACCAAACACCTCTTTACCTATTATTACAGCAAAAGCTGTAGCCAAACCTACCATCCACAATGGGATATCTGCAGGCATAACCATAGGTATAAGTAATCCAGTAACAAGGAAACCTTCATTTACAGGATGACCTTTAAATTGTGCGAAAGCCATCTCGATTCCTAGACCAACACCATAAGAAACTACGATGATTGGTAAGGTCTGAAGTAATCCATACCAGAAATTCTCTAATAGAGAAGCCTCTAGTCCAGTAGCTCTATGAAACTGAAATCCTAAATTCCACATCCCAAATAGCAAAGCAGGAAGTAAAGCTATAACCACCAAGAACATAGTACGTTTTAGGTCTATTCCGTCTCTTATATGACCACCACTTTTGGTAGTATGATTAGGCACGAATAAGAATGTTTCTAATGCATCGAAAGTCGAATGCAAGAAACTTAACTTACCTCCTTCCGAAAAGGTAGGTTTTAATTTATCAACTTGATCTCTTAAAAATTTCATATTAAGATTCTTCTGCCATTAGTTCTAATCCTTCTGAAAGCACTCTTTGTACGTCAATTTTAGAGGTACATACAAACTCACATAGAGCCATATCTTCTTCTATCACTTCGTATATACCTAGATTTTCCATTAGTTCTAGGTCCTTAGCCATTACAGATTTTATGAGCTGCTGCGGCATTATATTCATTGGCATTACTTTCTCGTACTGTCCTGTGACCACATATGCTCTATTCTCGCCATGTGGATTAGTATTTACCTTAAATGTCTTTTTAAAAAACTTAAACAAAGGAAAAGTCGAACTTAAAGTAGGTCTAGGATAAGATGGGAGTAACCAACCTAGCATCTCAAAGTGATCTCCTTCTGGTATTACACTAATCTGATTATCATAATAACCAAGATATCCATCTTGAGCTATTTTGGTACCTGTAAGTACGTTTCCGCTTATTACTCTTACATTATCATTAGATACATTATCCATTAGTAATTCTGAAACAGAAGCACCTAAACGAGTAGCATAGTAAGCTGGCTTTCTTATTTCAGAACCTGCTACTACTATTGTTTGCTCTAGATCAAGATTACCTGTTTCGAAGAATTTACCAATAAAAGCAACATGCTGTGGTTTGATGGTCCAAACTACATCGCCTTTATTTATTGGATCTATTTTATTGATTTGCACACCAACTAAACCACTAGGATGAGGACCACTAAATATAGTTTTCTCTACTCCTTCCAGTGAATTATAGATACTGCTATCTTTAGTTGCGTGGACATTTAAATGCACTTTACCCTCTGTGAGTTTCTTTAGAATTTCAAAACCTGTTTTAAGATTGGCTTCTTGTCCTTTTAAACTTATGCTTAGATCCGCTGCCAGTGGAGCAGAATCAAAACCAGAAACATGAATAGCCTTAGGAGCAATAGATGGATCTGCTAGCAAACCATAAGGTCGTTGTACGATAAATGGCCAAAGACCCGAGGCTAATAGTAATTCTACTACCTCTTCTCTAGATTTATCTACGAATCCTGAAGTATTGAAAGACTTATATGCTGTCTCGCTATCAGCTAATATCTTAACTGCCAAGATTGCACGTCTATCTCCTCTTACTACCTCTGCTATCTCACCGCTTACGGGAGCCGTAAAACAGATTTTATCGTTCTTTTTGTCTGCGAACAAACAGTCTCCTGCTTTCACTTTATCACCTTGCTTTACGTGCATTTTTGGCACTAATCCTTTAAAGTCCGTAGGTTTGACAGCGAATGTAGCAGGCGAATTAGCTTGGTGTATATCAAGAGAAGGAGCTCCTTCTAGCTTGATATCCATCCCGCGTTTTATTTTAATATTCTGACCCATTAAAAGCGTTTAAATTTGGTGCAAATGTACTATTTTGAGTAAAATAGAAACGCCCCAAATGTCAGAATTGTTCATATCTCAATATTAAGTTAAAAGAAGCACCAAAAACCTATATAAACACAGTAACTTGTTGCTATTTTGAACTAATACAAATAGGCTTTTTTAAACCCATTGATTACGAGTCTTCTTTACACCAAAGAAAAGATACGCTAAAGCAGCTGCACAAAGAATCCCAATGAATAGAAAAACTAGGCTAAAATTCCCAAATACATTATCATAAATAAAAGCAGAAACAAACGCACCTATAGTGATGCCTATTTCTAATGCAATGAACAATGTAGCCATAGCCCTACCCGCTCGCTCTCCATTAGCCACGTCTACAGCCCAGGCAAAGAGTGCTGGTGAATTTATACCAGAAGCAAATCCACAAAATATGGCTGCTAAGTAAAATAACTCTATCTGTCTAAAAATGAGCAAGGTTGCTCCTATTATCCAAAAGGACGTACCAATTTTACAGCTATAAACTCGTCCTTTCACATCCGACAATTTACTCGTAAAAAGACGTGTCACAACAGTAGACACAGTCATAATGGAGATAAAGAGACCTTTATTTTCAATCCCCAATCCCTTAGAATAATCTGGAATAAGTGTGATAACTGCCCCAAACATGGTTACGGTAAGAAGCATCAAAATCGCCGGTTCCTTTGCACGTGAATCCCAAATATCCGCAAGACATATTTTAAAGTGAGACAACTTCAACTTCTCTACAGGTTTCAGACTCTCTTTCATCCCAAAAATAATGGCTACAGACAGAAACGCTAGCAGACCAGACAACCAAAACATATTGGTAAGTCCTACATTCTTCATAATAAAACTACTTGCGGCATAACCACTCATCATACCGATGTTATTCATTATACCTACTAGCCCCATTGCTTCTCCCCTCCTATTCTTAGGAATAATATCAGCCAAGTAAGCCACTGTACCCGTAGGCATAAATCCAGTACTCAATCCGTGAAAAAAACGTAGTGTCAGAAAACCAAAAACGCTAATAAATATAGGATAGAGTACAGACATTACTATACATACAACCCCTCCAAATATCATGACAGGCAATCGCCCAATAGAGTCTGCAAGTTTACCGCTAATTGGCCTAGACAGGGCAGCTGCTATTGTAAAGAGTCCAATTACTGCTCCTTTGTAATCTTCACCTCCTAGAGAAGTGATATAATCTGGCAACTCTGGAATAAGAATAGTGAAGCTAAAGAAAAATAACAATGTACTGAGACAAAGTAGCCAAAATTGTAATGAGTATCTACGCAGCATTTGTTGTTTTACGAAAAAAGGAGTTTACCTAGGTAAACTCCTTTTTAATTATCTTCTTAAAGAAGTTCTATGTAAATAGAACTATTTTCTACTTTTTATAAATTCATCAATTTCAGGAACACTTTGATATGACTTGCCAGTCCAAAATCCTAAAAAATCAACTTTCTGCGGAGAGCGAGCTATTAGCTGCTTTATCTCAGGTATAGTGTCTTTACTGATTAGAACGTTTGTGTTTTGATAATTCATAGAGTTACTCACTTTTACAGTCACATAATATGCTGGCCTCTTAACTACTGGTTTAGTAGGTGGCCTACCCATCTTCTTCTTATCTTCCGGTTTTTCTTTTTTCTTTCTTCCCATTTATCTCTGTCTCGTAACGAAAACGTTGCAAACATATCAAAGTTTGCTAAAAATCATATTTATTACTTAAAAAGATGTTCCCACCATTTTTAATCATTGTGGTATTGCTCCCCATTTAATATGGTAAAAGCCCTATATAGTTGCTCTAAGAAAATAGTGCGAACCAAGTGGTGAGGAAAGGTAAGTTTAGATAAACTCCACTTGCCATTTGCTCGATCCTTGATGGTCTCACTAAACCCGAAAGCTCCTCCTATTACAAAGGTCAGGTTTGGTGTGCGTACTAATAATTCATTTAATTGAGCTGCAAATTTTCTGCTAGAATAACTATCTCCTGTCTCATCTAAAAGCAGTAGAAAATCCGTCTCTCCAATATTCTTAAGCAGATAATCCTCTTCCATTTTTAAACAATCCACACGTTGAGTAGATTTCTTGGAAGACGGAATCTGAATATATTGTAGCTTGCAGTACTTGTTTAATCTTTTGAGATACTCTGCCTCGCTACTTTGATAAAATTTCTCCTTGGTAACTCCTATTACAATGAGCTTTACAGCCATTATGGCATTTCTAAGCTGATCACCTCGTCATGCTGATCTACAAAACTATAGTCCATCATTCCTTGCTTCACATCACTTTTCACTTTCACCCACACTTTATATTTAGCATACCACTTCATACGTAGTGATGGAAGACCGCTAGTTACATAAGATCCTAAATAGGGATTAGTAACTATCGTCAAGTTTTTGTGATTTGCCACAGTAACCAGGTGAGATAGATGTTTTTCTATATCATCCATTATCATAACACTACTCACCACAGCACCAGACCCATTACAAGTCGGGCATTTTTCTGCAGTAGTGATAGACATTTCTGGTCTTACCCGCTGTCTTGTAATTTGAATAAGTCCAAACTTACTCATTGGCAGAATAGTGTGCTTAGCTTTATCTTCTTCCATCGCCTGACTAAGGGTGTTCCAAAGCTGCTTTTTAAATGAAGGTGTACGAAGATCGATAAAATCTATAACCACAATACCTCCCATATCTCGGAGTCTTAGTTGTCTTGCTATCTCTTTTGCCGCATCTAAATTAGCTGCTAGAGCATTCTCCTCCTGATTTGAAGATCGTGCTTGCTTACTTCCACTATTGACATCTATAGAGTGCAATGCCTCAGTATGTTCAATAACAAGATAAGAGCCACCAGGACACGATACTGTTTTACCAAAAGAAGCTTGTATTTGCTTATCTATACCAGATTGACTGAAGATACCTTCTTTACCTGTATACTGTTTCAATAACTTAGGGAGTTGCTTGTCTATACTCGTAAGATAAATCTTCATTTCTTCGTAAAGAATTTTCTGATTCACTGTTATAGAGGAAAACTCATAGCTGAGTAAATCTCTTAGTATAGCAAAGCTTTTCTGGGCTTCTCCCAGCACTTTATCCCTTGCTTGAGCATTGGGCAATATAGTGAAGATACTCTCCCACTTTTGCTGCAATTCCAAAATATCTTGGTGCAAATCTTGACCACCTTTTTGTTCTGCAGCCGTACGGCATATTAGACCAAGTTTTGGGGTTTTAAGACTATTCCCTAAATTTTTTAAACGTTTACGTTCTTCTAACGTACTTACTTTTTTAGATACATTTACTGTATCATAAAAGGGTACGAGAATAAAGTACCTACCAGCAATTGAAATTTCTGTGGTAAGTCTAGGACCTTTAGAAGAGATCGGCTCTTTTAATATTTGGACAAGAATCTCCTGATTTCGTTTTAAGATATGACTTATTTTGCCAGTCTTTACGGTTTCTGGTTCTAAAACAAAATCTGTTAAATCACCGTCTTTTCTTGAACCATCTAACGTTTCCTTGGTTATTTTCTGCCAAGAACGTATGTGGGGTCCTAAATCATGGTAATGTAAGAAGGCATCTTTTTCATAACCGACATCGACAAATGCGGCATTCAAGCCGGGCATTATCTTTTTTACTTTACCTAAGTAGATTTCACCAACAAGGAAGTTCCCTGAATCGTTTGTTCCTTGGTGTAATTCTACAAGTTTCTTATCCTTAAGAAGAGCTATTCTTTCTCCATCTTGCCCTACGTCTATTATCATGTCGTAGGCCATATTTCTTAAGAATTAATTATTTCTTTTTCTTGTGTCTGTTTTTTCTCAGACGTTTTTTACGCTTATGTGTAGCAATCTTATGTCTCTTTCTTTTTTTACCGCTTGGCATAGTTTTATGAATATTTTAAATGTTCTATTTTGCTAATTTTTCACGAAGGTCAGAAAGCATCGTTTTATACTCCTGATTTTCGGGGTGCAAAAGTATCAATTTTTCAAACCTTTTTTCAGCTTTTTCTAATTGTCCTGATTCTAATGACAATAAAGCCAATTGAAAGGTAGCTTGTTCGTGATTCTCATTACGTTCTACCACCGCACGTAATTTCATTATTCCTTCATTCATCACCATTCCCATGTCACCACTTGCTTTACCTTCTTCTATACTTGCTATTGCCGCATTTACTATAGAATCTAAGTCTGCTCCAGCAGGGAGTTGAGCATCGGTAACACGCATGGGAGGCAGCTGCGACTCATCTTCTTCGTGTGTTGCATGGTCTGAGTGTGAAGCATTTTCTTTTGTTGCCGTGTTACATCCCATCTGGGAAAGTACAGATACAAGTGCTATTCCCATTATTAAAATGGAGATGTTAAATAAACCTATTTTATTTTTCAAATGACTTATGAGCTATGATATAGCTTAACCTTTTTTAACCTTCTCTACGAAAGTTTTAGCAGGCTTAAATTTAGGAATATTGTGAGCAGGTATAGTAATTTGAGTATTTTTAGAAATATTCCTAGCTATTTTCTGTGCTCTTCTTTGCACTATAAAGCTGCCGAATCCTCTAAAATAAACGTTATCTCCATTTATTAAAGAACCCTTTACTACTTTAAAAAAACTCTCTACAGTTTCTTGAACCACTGCTTTATCTACGCCGGTGCGCTCTGAAATCTCGTTAACTACTTCTGCTTTAGTCATTTGTATTTGATTTTTTAGTTTAGTTAACAAAAGTACCTTTTTTTTGACAAATATTTGACAGAAGTACCTTTTTTTGAATAAATTTTGAGAATCAGCAACTTACTAATAGATTGGTACAAGAAAAACAAGAGAGATTTACCTTGGCGTAATACCACTAATCCATATTTTATATGGCTATCTGAAATTATGCTGCAGCAGACAAGAGTTAAACAAGGTCTACCGTACTATCTCAAATTTATTGATAAATATCCTACCGTGAAAGATATGGCAAGTGCAGATGAAAGCGAAATACTATCCCTTTGGCAAGGTTTAGGCTATTACTCCAGAGCAAGGAATATGCACTATACAGCTAAGGTCATTTCTGAAATGTATAATGGAGATTTCCCGAGCACATACAAAGAAGTTTTAGCTCTCAAAGGGATTGGAGAATATACTGCAGCTGCCATTCTAAGCTTTAGTTTTAAGCAAGCATATCCTGTAATAGATGGCAATGTTTTTCGGGTAATAAGCCGTTTGTATAATATCTCAAAACCAATAGACACCCCAATTGGGAAAAGAGAAATAGAAGAAGCTGTACATTCTATTTTTGACGTAAAGCAGCCGGACATTTGGAACCAAGCAATAATGGAATTTGGAGCCTTGCATTGCACACCGAGAAATCCTGATTGTCAATCGTGCGTTTTAAGCACTAAATGCCTAGCTCTGGCTAACAACACGACAAACCAACTACCTGTAAAACAAGGCAAGGTAAAAGTAGTACAAGTACACCACACCTACTTTAATTTTATGTGGCAGAATAAGACATACATCGTAAAAAGAGAATCGGGTATTTGGAAGAACTTGTATCAGTTTCCACTCTTGGAGGAAGCTATAGAAACTAAAGATATTATACTATCAGCTCTGAACCAGCTAGATACTCCTCAGAAGCTAACTATAATAAGCGATTATAATACGACGCACATCCTATCTCATAGAAAAATAATTGCTAAATTTTACACAATCGAGCTAGAAAAACCACCCATCTTTTCAAAAAGCAATATATTTGAAATAGAATTAGACCAATTAGGAAATAAGTACCCAACAAGTGTGCTTACTTTAAATTATTGGGACCAAAAGAAAAAGCATGATAAATAAGGTAATATTAGTTGGTAATTTAGGCAAAGACCCAGAGGTGAAATACCTAGATGCCAATAAAGTAGTTGCCAGATTGGCACTTGCAACTAGCGAACGTTACAATGATAAAAACGGCAACAAAGTTGAAAATACTGAGTGGCATACTTTGGAAATGTGGGATGGACTGGCTAAGGTAGCTGAAAAGTACCTTACCAAAGGCTCTATGATATATGTAGAGGGTAAGTTGAAAACTGAAGAATGGGAAAAGGATGGGATAAAAAGATACACCACCAAAATACGAGTAACAACTATGAATATGCTAGGCAAAGCGAACGTAGGAGGAGGAAATTCTGACAACCAGCCTGCTGCCTCAAAGCCTGAACCTGCAAAAAAAGTAGAGGAACACAATGAAACTGTGATCGACAGTATCATTAGTGAGGGTGATGACGATTTACCATTTTAACTAGACCAACTTGAACAGCGACTCAGAACCCTATCAACAGATATTTTTCCTCCTTCAAGCCACAAATGTAGCAGACGTAAGCTCAGACATACTGGTTGGGGTAGCAGGATTTATTGTAATTTTATTATTCCTAGTACTCTCTGCCCTGTTTAGCAGTTCAGAGAATGCTTTCTTTAGCCTTAGTCCTACTCACTTGGTAGAGCTAAACGAAGAGAATAGTCCTAGCTCAAAGGTGGTTTTAGACCTTATAAATGAGCCCGATAGGAAGACCGGAACCCGAAGATTACTGGCTACCATACTATTGATGAATAACCTCGTCAATGTTTTTATAGTAATATTTTCCAGTTGGTTATTTTCTAGATTTTTCTCTTTTGATGCCTTAGACTTAGGCCCACTATTCTTATCCTCGAATGCTGTTAATTTCCTACTACAAGTAGTACTTATCACTTTTTTACTTGTACTACTAGGCGAGATTATTCCTAAGATTTATGCAACTCAAAATAATCTAAAGATTGTGAAACTTATGGCCAAACCTCTAAAATGGTGCGGCACAATTTTCAAACCAGTAGTATGGCTACTCGCAGGTAGTTCGTCTATCTTTGATAAGTATCTGAAAAATAGAATGCACAACATCTCTATGGAAGAGATAAGTCAGGCTATAGATCTAGCAGACGGGAATAAAGAGATAGAAGAAAAGCACATTCTCAAAGGCCTTATAAACTTTGGCAACACTAATGTGAAACAAATCATGAAGCCGCGTACGGATGTAAATTGCATAGATATTACAACAGACGCTCAGGAGCTTTTAAAGACTATAATAGGATGGAACTTTAGCAGAATCCCAATATATGAAGAGACCTTTGACCAAGTAAAGGGCATTTTATATATCAAAGATTTACTTCCGCATATTCATAAGAAAACGAACTTTAACTGGCAAAACTTAATAAAACCAGCTATCTACGTGCCAGAGCATAAAAAGATAGATGATCTGCTCCAAATGTTTCAAGACAAACGTGTTCATATGGCTATAGTAGTAGATGAATACGGAGGCACTAGTGGCATAGTAACTATGGAAGACATCTTAGAAGAAGTCTTTGGTGAGATAAAAGACGAGTTTGACGAAGAAGACTTATCTTACTCTAAACTTGATGATCTTACTTTCATTTTTGAAGGTAGAACCGCTTTGCATGATGTCTGCAAAATCCTAGAACTTCCTCAAGATCACTTTGACAAGGTGAAAGGAGATGCTGACACACTTGGGGGCTTACTTATGGAGATAGCAGAGGAGATCCCAGCTAAAGGAGAGGAAATAAACTTAGATGATCTTTCGTTTGTTATTGAGTCAGCAGATAATAGACGTGTAAAACGCGTAAAGCTAATACTGACCTATAAAGGAGTAGATGAAGAAATATAAACTTACAACTTTTAGTATATTGGTAATGGCTTTTATAGCTGGATGTACAAGCTACATTCCTAAACCAAAGGCTTACCCTAGAATAGATTATCCTGCTAAAAACTATGTATCTATAGAAACGGAATGCCCGTTCACCTTTGAGCGACCTACCTACAGTAAACTGATCCCGATAGAAGCTCGTACCCAGAACTGCTGGTACAACTTAGCTTTCACACCTTTTGATGCTACACTGCACCTAAGCTACGTTACTATGTCTAGCCCTAGCGACTTAGACAGCCTTACGGAAGATGCATATAAGATGGTTTATAAGCCCCATACACAAGTAGCTGTAGAAATAATACAAAGTGAGATTATAGACACTACCCAAGGGTATTATGGTATGATATATGACTTAGAAGGTAAAACTGCGACACCGTTCAACTTTTACTTAACAGATAAAAAGAACCACTTTTTTAGAGGTTCATTCTATTTCAATAGCAATACAGAAGCAGATAGTGTTCAGCCTATTTATGACTTTTTGAACAAAGACATAATGCACACCATAAGCACTTTTAAATTTAAAAATTAGCGTTACTTGACTCGTAAGGTTCTCCCTATTCTCAGGGTAGTATTTCTAGATATACCATTGAGTCGACATATGGCATTTACATTAGTCCCGTTTCTTCTAGCGATAGCATATAACGTATCTCCTCTTCTTATCTTGTGATACCTTTTGGCTGAAGCAGGTCTAACATTGGCATGTGTATTAGAGCCCTTTATATATGGAAACCATGTGTTATTAATGTACGCATGTGGCTGTTTTATGGTAAAAGTACTAAAATCTATAATGCGAGAAGGATCAAATGCTTGTCCCATTAAACGAGTCTCGAAGTGCAAATGAGAACCAGTACTACGGCCTGTGCTACCTCCAAAACCAATTATCTGACCAGCTATAACAGTTTGGTTTAGACTCACTATGGCTTCTGAGAGATGCCCATATATAGTCTCTAGACCATTGTAATGCCTTATAAGTACATAGTTTCCAAATCCTCCTGGATTATACCGTTGTATCCTTACTACGCCGTCAAACGCTGCATAAACAGGATCTCCAATATCTAAGTCTATATCTATACCCTTATGCCATCTACTTCTTCTCCAGCCGTACTTGGAAGTAACCACTCCTTTGAATGGATGTGCATACTCGCAACCATCCTGAATTAAATCGATAAGATAACCCAAGCTCATCATCTCTGCATTGTACATAGGCTTATCTACATTACTAGAATCCCAACTAGTCCCATATATAGCTTGTGCAGGCAATAGGTTCAAATCAAAATCATGTATACTGATTGGTTTTATCTCTACTTCTAAAGCAACAGAATCTTGTGCAGATAATAGATTCAAATCAAAATCTTGTATACTTTTAGGGTTTACTACCTTCAGAGCAACCGAATCTTGTGCAATGGCAAAACCATAGCACACAGCTGCTACAACCAATAAATTAATCCGTAAGTAATCCTCTAATCTCTTTCTCATCCTTATTTAGTTGTTTTTTGAGAGCTTCTATACCTTCAAAAGTTTGCTCTTCACGTGTAAACGCTAAAAACGATATGGATATTTCTTTGTGATATATATTTTCACTAAAATCAAAGATATGTACCTCAACACTCCATTTCTTATCTTCAAATGTAGGATTGAAACCGATATTTAGCATCCCTGGCATTCTATTTTCGCCAATATATACCCACACGGCATACACACCATTTTTAGGTATGAGTTTATAGCTACTATCCACTCTCACATTTGCGGTAGGATAACCAATAGTAGTGCCTCTTTGCAGGCCTTCTTCTACCTTGCCGCTAATAGTATAGAGCTTACCCAGATACTCATTGGCTATCTCTATTTGACCTGCCAATAGTGCTTTTCTTATCTTAGTGCTACTTACTATACTTTCTTCTATATCTTGAGCAGGTATTTCTTGTAGACTAAATTTATATGTTTCTGCATACATCTTCATCTCGGCTAGCCCTCCTTCCCTATTTCTACCAAATCTGTGATCATAGCCAATTATAAGTTTGCTTACGTGGAGTTTCTCTACTAAGATATCTCTTACAAAATCACTGGATTTGAGTCTACTAAGCTCTTTAGTAAACGGCATAATAATGAGATAATCAATACCCAGATCTCCTACTAGTTCTACTTTTTCTTCAATAGTAGTAAGCAGCTTAAGCTCATTCTCGTCTGGGTAAAGCACCAATCTAGGATGCGGATAAAAAGTAAGCAAGACGCTCTCCCCTCCTATTTGTATGGCTTGTTCTACTACTTGTTTTAAAATTTTCTTATGCCCAAAATGAACTCCATCAAAAGTACCTTGGGTCAGCACTATAGGCTTAGTAGGCTTAAACTCGTCTATGTTATAAATTACTTTCAAACAGGTAGTTGCTGTACTAGTTTAAAAAAATCTTCTGTGTCTTTTATGTCTTCCATATTTACAGCATGCTGCACGCTGTACTCTCCTATGTGTGTTCTAATGAGTGAAGACATATAGGCTCCACTATCTAAAGCCTGCCCTAAATCTCTAGCAATAGAGCGAATGTAGGTCCCCTTACTACACGCTATTTCAAAACCTAAGGTAGGTAAGTTCTCCGTTTTTACGGTAAACTCCGAAACATGCACAGCTCTTTTTCTAAGCTCTATGATATCTCCTTTTCGGGCGTGCTCATAGGCTCGTCTGCCATTTACTCTTACAGCAGAATGCTGCGGCGGCACTTGCTCTATATCTCCTCTAAACTGATTTAGTGTGTCCTCTATAAGTTCAGGTGTGATATGCTCTGTGCTAAACTCATGGTCCACTTCAGTTTCAAGGTCGAAAGACGGAGTAGTCTTGCCTAGCTCATAGGTGCCAGTATATCGTTTCCCTTGTGACTGAAAACTTTCTATCTTTTTGGTATACTTACCATAGCAAATAATGAGTAGGCCAGTAGCTAGTGGATCTAATGTGCCTGCATGACCTATCTTTTTTATCCTAGAAATATTTCGCAATTTCTTTACTACATCGAAACTAGTCCAACGTAAGGGTTTGTTTATTAGGATAAATCCTCCTTCTTCTATTGTTATTTCGCTCATCTATTTTTGGGCTAGTTTATACATTATCAGGGCTATTCCACCAAATATAAGATTGGGAATACTAACTGCTAGTAGTGGATGCAAAGCACCACTAGAACCATAGGCTAAGAAAAATTGGAATACAATTAAAAAAGTAAAGCTAATGAGTAAACCTACTCCCAAATTTAAGCCTATCCCACCTCGCGATTTCTTAGATGACACAGATACTCCTATGATGGTAAGTATAATGACAGCAAATGGCATTCCAAATCTCTTGTATCTTTCTGTGGTATAAAAGAATGTATTTCCTGTACCTCTCATTTGTTCTAGGTCTATCATCTCGTCCAATTCCTTAAGATTAAACATTTGTACGTCGTCGTTTTTTCTAAAAAAATCTTCAGGATTGAAGGCTATCAAGGTATCCATGGTACTACCTCTGTTTAGTATTTCCATGCCGTCTATAAACTCACGAGTCCACCACTTGCTTAGTTTCCAAGTCTTGGTTTCCTTGTTCCAGTTTAGTCTTTCTGCGAATAGTTTAGAGACGAGTCTTCCGTCTTTCACTTCCTCTATACTCACCTTAAAACCAGCACTATCGCTGAAATTAAAATTACCCATGCTCAGGATTACTCCAGGTGATATCTGCGTTTTGATCTGCGAAGCAGAGTAGTGAGTTCTATCTCGTATATACTCATTTTCGAATATCACACGCACCTTATCTGCCTTTGGTATAATCCAAGCAAATAAACTGAATGATACCAATGCTAAGAAAACAGATGTAATAATATACGGCCGCAACAGTCTGCGGTAGGATACACCACTAGCAAGTATGGCTACTATCTCAGAATTTTGTGCCATCTTGGAAGTAAAGAAAATCACCGAGATAAATACAAAAACAGGACTAAATAGATTGAGTAAAAACGGCACCCAATTGACATAGTAACTGAAGATAACCTCTGTAAATGGAGCATCATTCTCCATAAAATCATCTATTTTTTCTGAAAGATCGAATACTATAATAATAACCGTGAACAGACCCAAGGCAAGCATAAATGCTCCTAAGAATCTTTTGATGATATATAAATCAATCTTGGTTAATTTCACGTGGTGTTGCGATATAGTATTAAGAACCTAAAAGCTTGGTTTAATCTTCTTAATGGCAAGGGCAAATAAATGAGAAATGGCTATACTTTCTTCTAAAATTGGATTAATGATATTAGAATCAAGATAGTTCTCTTCGCTTATTAGCTCTAGCCAGTATGTGCAGCCGTCACAAGACTCTTTGGCTTCTGCTAGTTTCTTTAGAAAATAATCGGGATTTTGAGTCACCATAAGCCCTTTTGCCTTTATCGCCATGTCTGTAGATCTCTCTATCAAGTGGCCACGCATAAGATTACACATCGTGATTTCTGCTGGTAGTACTAGTGCTATTTTAATACAAGTCTTACTTAGCAGCTTAGCTCTATTATATATATCATCTATCATAATCTCTTATCTAGTTTTTTTACCATTTCGTTTTTCCATTCTACAAAGGTATCTGCTAGTATATGTGCTCTAGCCTCTGTCACTAGCCATAGATAAAACCGTAGGTTATGCTCACTAGCTATCTGAGCAGCAAGGTATTCCTTAGCTTTAAAAAGGTGCTTAAGATATGCTTTGCTATATCTAGGTGTATGCTCATCATCTACTGCAGAGTAATCATTTTCCCACTTTTTGTTTCGCATATTCATAGTACCATCCTTGGTGAAAAGCATGGCATTACGAGCATTTCGAGTAGGCATAACACAGTCAAACATATCTACGCCTAGTGCGATGCACTCCAGTATATTACTAGGTGTACCTACTCCCATAAGATAGCGTGCTTTATTATCTGGCACTATACTACATATTTGGTCTGTGATACGATACATGTCTTCGTGCGGCTCACCTACAGATAGACCTCCTATGGCTATTCCATCGGTATCTTTGCTCAGGCAATACTCTGTGCTTTGTAGTCTCAAGTCTTCGAAAACACTGCCTTGTATAATAGGGAATAGCTGCTGAGTATGATCGTAAATTGGCTCCGTTTCGCTAAATCGCTTGATACATCTATCTAACCACCTGTGAGTAGTATGCATAGAATTAGTGGCGTACTCTCTAGTAGCAGGATACGGTGTACACTCATCAAATGCCATTATAATATCTGCCCCGATGGTACGCTGCGTATCCATTACATTTTCTGGGGTGAAAAGCACTTTAGATCCATCTATATGACTTCTAAAAATAACTCCCTCTTCTGTAATCTTTCTTTGGTCTGAGATAGAGTACACCTGATAGCCGCCACTGTCTGTTAACATAGGTCTATCCCAGTTTATAAACTTGTGCAGACCTCCTGCTCCATGTATTATATCTAACCCTGGTCTTAGGAATAAATGATATGTATTGCCCAAAATTATTTTGGCATCTACATTATTTTTTAAAATCTCTTGGTCTACACATTTCACAGAACCCTGTGTGCCTACCGGCATAAAAATAGGTGTAGGTATGTCACCGTGGTCTGTAGATATAAGACCTGCTCGTGCCCGAGAATTTTTCTCGGTGTGTTGTAAATCGAAAAACACTATTGGAATATTAAACTAAACTGTAATAATTTGGGAGAAACTCGCTCTAAACTGCTGGCATATATAAAATTATCTGGCACCAATTGGTTACCTAAGCCATTGCTTAGTTTCAACTCTGGACTGAACTTAAAAAACTCATAATAAAAATCGAAACCAAAGCCGACATCATATGAGAAAGTATTGGGATATAGAGCTAATATAGGTTTGGTGTCACTTCTATCGGTTTGCTCATCACTGGTAAAATCGAATCTGTATGTAATACCTCCCAGTAGATAAAACCGAGAATTCTTATGTCTTTTACTTTTGTACTCAAAGGTAAGAGGCAACTCCATATAGGTAGCTTCCATTTCCACTACCTTGGTATTGGGTTCATTAACGGCCTTCTGAGTAAAATGGTAGTTCATATCTCTACGAGCAAACTGAATGTTTAGCATCGTTTTAAGATCCCAATGGTCTGCCAGCCTAAAATTGACCAACCCACCCAAACCAAAGCCTGGGTAGTACACCGACTCTATAGCTTTGAGCGAGTCGTAGTTCAGATTATTATCTTTTACTGTATACTTTAGCTTAGCTGTATTGCCCATTATAGCAAACCCAAAACGAATAGGCCTAAGGTCGTATAGTGGGTTGAGCTGCTGTGCATTTACGGCCATTCCTAGACCTATGAGCAAACACGTTAGCGTTATTTTAATCCTGTGTATATTGAGCATACTCCAAAAGTTAAACGACGATCTGCTACGTTTTTGTATTGCACCTTACTCATTATTTGTTTAAACTCATCTCCTTCGGGAAAAGATTTCACAGATTCTGGTAAATAAGTATAGGCCGCACTGTCGCCGGAAAAGAGCTTACCCCAAAGCGGCAAGAACGTTTTGTTATATAAATTAAAGATAGCACCAAAGAGACCTTTAGGCTTAGAAAATTCTAAAATCATAGCCACTCCACCTGGGCGAAGTACTCTATTAATTTCGGCAAGACCTTTCTCTAAATTTTCGAAGTTTCGTACACCGAAAGCCACTATCACAGCATCAAAATAATTATCCTCATACTTTAGATCTTCGCTATCTCCGCTTTCGAGCCTTATGTTTTTTATACCTTTATCTGCAAGCTTCTTGCGGCCTACCTCTAGCATACCTTCAGATATATCTACGCCTATAACCTCTTCAGGATTTATTTTGAGCGTAGCGATAGCAAAATCTGCTGTGCCTGTAGCCACATCTAATATACATTTCGGTTTATGCTCTGCGAGCATTTTTATGGCCTTTTTTCTCCATCCTATGTCTATACCTAGAGACAAAAAACGATTCAAAAAATCATACTTGTGAGCTATGTTATCAAACATTTGCTGCACTTGCTCTTTCTTAGAGCCTTCTGCTTGGTAAGGTTTTACGTTGGTACCCATTTCTATTGCTTTGCAAAGGTAACAATTATGTGCAAGAGGAGTTTAGACTGAATGAATATTAGAATAACTCATTCAAAGAATTATTGACTTTATCTTGAACTAAGATTTAGACTTGAATTTTTACTTCAACTTTACTCCTACCTTTGCAGCGTGATTTTCACCAAAGCCAAATTCATTAGAAGCTACAGCCATGTAGAGCAGATTACGGATTCTACTACACCCCAATTCGCTTTCATAGGCAGAAGTAATGTAGGTAAGAGCTCTCTTATAAATGCTCTTACTATGAAAAAGGATATGGCTAAAACGAGTGCAAAACCAGGCAAGACTCAGCTCATTAACTTTTTTGATGTAGAAAATACCGTTAGCCTAGTGGATTTGCCAGGCTACGGATATGCTAAAGTATCTAAAAAACTAAGAGAAGAATTCGAAGGAATTATCACAGAATATCTACTCAGAAGTGAAAATCTATTTATCGTTTTTGTACTGATAGATGCAGCGATACCACCACAGCGTATAGATCTAGAATTTCTAGAATGGTGCGGTGTGCATAGAGTGCCAGTAGGCATAGCTTTCACTAAGACAGACAAGAAAAAACCAAAACAGACGGAGGCTCATATGAAGGCTTTCGAAACCGAACTGACCAAATACTTTGAGGAACTGCCGGTGACTTTCGAGACTAGTGCCAACACTAAAGTAGGTGTGGAAGTACTCGGCGACTGGATAGCAGAGCAAGTAGGACTGGTATAAACTCCGAATACTGTGAAATGCCTAAGCACTCTCACTACATCCTGCATAAACCTTACGGCTACCTCTCGCAGCTAGTCAATAATCAAGACAAAAGAAAAAACAAACGACTACTAGGTGCGCTCTATGATTTTGCCGAAGGCACTATGGCAATAGGCCGGCTAGATGAAAATTCAGAAGGCCTGCTCCTACTCACTACAGATGGTCAAGTAAGCGAGCAGATACGCAGCAAAAAAGTAGAGAAAGAATACTACGTGCAGCTAGATGGCACTATAACACCAGAAGCCATAGCACAGCTGCAAGTAGGTGTAGCTATTAGCATAAAAGGCACAGCATACACCACATTGCCATGTGCGGCCGTACTACTCACAGAAGCTCCAGATGTATCGCCTCCATCTCCGCATATACGAGCGGGTAGACACAGATCCACAAGCTGGATAGCCATCACTATAACCGAGGGTAAGTACAGACAAATACGTAAAATGACTGCCAAGGTAGGCTACCCAACTATGCGTCTTATACGCTTACGAATAGGAACTATCATGCTTGGCAAAATAGACGTAGGAGATGTGAAACAAGCAGCGAGTTTCTAAGTTTCATTTGATTCGTTCAGGATAACAGGAAATAAGACATTTTGTTGTTTAAAAGCACGTTGCAGCCATTTAAAGTGCTTGCGAATATTCTTTTGAGCTGCCTAAACCATATCCTTCTGTCGAAACATTATTTTTATCAATTCATGAAACTTTGAATATTTGAACTTAGCTTAAGATAAGTGATAAAGAATTTGTCAGAATTGATAACGAAGAAACAGAATTAGGAGAAGGAGGTTTTAATGAGTCTAGGATACGCACTAATGATGATGTTATGTTGAGGACTATGGAGAAAGCACAGTTTGTTATTAAGAGAATTGAATACTTAATTGACAAGTATAAATCGGAGTTACTAAATTAACCGTTTTACGCTTTTTAGCGTAGAGTTACTCTACCACTACCCTCTTTACATCATACGCTAAGTTATCTGTAACTACTCCTATAAAATAGGTGCCTGCTGCTAGCTTAGAGATATCTAGTTTTTTGGTATTCGATTTTCCTTTGAGTTTTTCGCTTAGCACTACTTGACCTTGTACATTGGTGATTTCTACCACACAGCAGTCATGCCTGTCTGCCAACTCTATAGTAAGCTCATCATCTGCAGGATTTGGGTAGGCTCTAAACTCAGATTTAGTAGTAGATATGCTACCCCCACTTGCAAGATTAGCATCATACATAGCTAATGCATATTGTCCTTTTTTTAGCTTGGATATAGCGATGGTTCCTCGCTTATCGAATAACGAACCTGTATTTTTAATGTAGTCCGGGGCTACCTGCCATGGCATAGATGCAGTAGCTCTATACAGTAGCACTAAACTATCTTCTGTGATGCGTATCAGCTCATTATCCAAGTATCCATACTCAGGCGATGGAGTGGTAAGTCCACTATAGATAAGTTCTGAGCTTAGTTCTGTATCATCTCCCCAGATACCGTCTACCGTCCAGTAGCGTTGGCGACTGATTACTGCACCTGTAGGTACACCAAATGTGCCGTCTGCAGGTGCCCAGTGATGCTCTATACGGAGCAATATAGAATCTGTATTCCCAGCATCGTAAGTAATTTTTCGCATTAAGCTCTGCGGCATTTCTACCTCACCAATTCCCGATAGGCTAGCCCAATCGGTAGTCACTGCATCACTTATTTTATCGTCAAAATCAAACGCCCAATACACGGGTTCAAATGGGCAAGCTACTTTAAAAGTTTGCTCATTATTCATAATCATAACCTGAGCATCGTACCTCTCCCAGCTAGCAGAGAATGCAGTAAGTGCAACTGCTACGTTTTGATATTTCACCTCATTAAACCTTGGCGTTTGTTTTATACGCACATTATAAAAACCCTCTTGCTCCAGCACCCAAAGTATATCGAAATGAGCAAAACCCGCTTCCTTTATCCATTGATTAAAAAATCCACTTAGGCTATACGGTGTATATTCATCGAAGAAGCGAAGCATATCTTCGGTGCTCACATCTTGAAACTTAAACTCTTGCTGAAAACCCGCACAAGCAGCAAAGAATGCAGTATCGCCCATCATACCTCTGAGCGTATGCACCATATCTGCACCCTTATTGTAAACGTGTCTGCCGTATGTATTGGCGTGTCCTATGCCACTCACTGGCAGTATAGCTCCGTCTTGTACGTGTGCAAATTGCAGTACCGCTCGGTGATTTTCTTCTATATCTTCATTATATCTAGCACGCCCGTATACCGCTTCTAGAAATATCCTTTCTGAGTAAGATGCCCATCCTTCATTGAGCCACATATCTTCTTGTGTTCTGCACGTTATGGTATTGCCCCACCAGTGGTGAGCCAACTCGTGAGCATACAAAGTCTCAGATGTTTTGCTCCCATTTGCAATAGCATATAGCGGATAAGCAATGTTGGTAGCGTGCTCCATGGCTCCACTATTAAAGGGTACACAATTAAACCCTACTCTATCAAAGGAATGACTACCATACACTTGTTCAAATCGCTCTATACAAGCCGGCAAATTTTCGAAACTACTCCGTAGGTTGGCAGTGTCTTTGGCTAGAGAAGTTAATATTACGGGGATATCATTTACATTCATTATTACCTCTTCATACTTGGCTATGGCCACAGATGCTAAGTAGGTTGGGATAGGCTCATCCATAGTCCACTTAAAGGTGGTGGTTTGGTCGCCATTGTCTATTGTTTCTGTCAAATATCCATTAGCATACGCCTTGTAACTAGAGTCTACAGTCACATTGGTATAGTAAATGGCTCTATCCGTAAAATTATCAAAACACGGAAACCATGCTCTCCCAAAGTTGTGCGGATCAGATGCAAAACCTACTCCCAGATTAAAGGCATATTCGCCTATAAAATAGAAACCACCCCACTGAGGATCTGGCAAGGGTTTACCATTATATGCTACGGACACTTCCACCGAACTACCTACCTCTAAGGCTGGCAATGTAATGTAAATCTTAGGGCTGCTATACGTGAACGCCGTGGCATTACCATTCACTAAGACACTGGTTACATCTAACTCTATTAGATCTAGAGTCATAGATGTAGCGACTTCTTTTAGGATAAAATTGACCGTAGTATTGGCTTGTATATTCTTAGCAGTTTCATAGCTAAGAAAACTTGTATTGATAGTATAACTCTGCACATCAAAGGTGTCTGCACGTGGATCAAAGGTATTGGACATAGCACTCTGATGCTGCATTTCAAAATGCCTGCAAAACTTTTGTGCTGTACTATTTATGCTACCTAAAGCTATTAATGACAATATCCCAAATATTCTTAACCTCATTATATTTTATTTTCGTACGAAGATAAAATATAATCTAAGGATGAAACTGTTGACCCGATTTATTGCCATTCTCATACTTTTAGTATCATTTACATCTGTACAAGCTCAAACATTCGCAGAGAGCAGAGCAGTAGAGGCCTATGTAGTAATAAATAAGACTACGCCTTCCATTACGCTCAACTGGGAAGCTACGGATAACACGGTATCATTTAAGGTATATCGAAGAGCATTTGGAAGCAAAAGCAAGGGGACATCCCTAATTACTCTAGCTTCAACAGTAACCAGCTACGAAGATTTAGATATAACTGTAAGTACTATATATGAATACAGTATAGTAAAACTGACCAATACTGTAGACCC
>Ga0115006_10000198_pt1 | contig 31475 bp, 4 predicted proteins | sample ArcOceMetagenome_3_FD_88943 | JGI IMG/M metagenome (GOLD analysis project Ga0115006, IMG submission 88943) | Marine eukaryotic phytoplankton communities from Arctic Ocean - Arctic Ocean- Svalbard ARC20M Metagenome | ecosystem: Environmental > Aquatic > Marine > Oceanic | place: Arctic Ocean...
ACACACACACACACACACACACACACACACACACACACACACACACGCACACACACACACACACACACTTCATATTCTCATATATATGTACACGTTTGTTGACAATCAGGCATTTGTCAACAGAGCAACAATATTGACATACATAAGGCATTTGAAATCAACTTTTTATCAATAGGCAGTAGTCAACTGACAGGCTACTAGTTTAGTCAACTTTGTCATCAATAGGCAGTAGTCAACTGACAGGCTACTATTTTAGTCAACGAGATACCTCAAGGCGCATGCCGTGATCTTGCGCGGCTTGTAGTGTGGGATTCAAGCGCATGTTCGCAAGCTCGTCTCCCCGGATCACGCCTACACATTGTACATTGCAAGCGGCACCTGCGGGCATATGTATCGTGTGTGTGTGTGTGCGCGCGCACGTGTGTGGAAATGTACATGTGTATTTATTTGTGTGCGTGTGCGTGTGCATGTACACGTACACATACACACACATATACAGACACAAATACGCATACACGGAAAGGCTACCGCTTCCCCGATCATGTCCCCGAAAACGGTGACCCCGTTACGACGTCGGTGTGCGGGAAGCGGGGTATGCGCACGCACGCACGCACGCACGCATGCACGCACGCACGCACGCACGCACGCACGCACGCGCGCGCGCACACACACACACACACAACACACACCGACAGCAGCTGTGGCGGCAATATGATTGGAAAACGCCCCGCCGAGCGTGAGAAGACTGCTGCCGCTTGCTGCTGCGGAGATGACGTTGTACCTGCCACGCGCACTCTTTGGCACACGCCCGTACCAACGTACTTTTCCTCCGCCCAGCGCCCGCCGCCACGCTACGCCCACGCACACCCGTGCAAGGCCACGGACACACGCACAGGCATGCACGCGTGCATGCTTTTGCTCGCTGGCGCCGCTGTTTACTTGAGTTTGCGCCACTTGTTGCCAGACACGGCAGGGTGAATGAGGTCGTCGCGTTTCAGGCTCAGCTCGACGCCGCACTCCTCGAGCACGGGGTCGCGGAGGCGCTGCCGCCAGCATGCGGCAGCGCGCCATCAGGGGGGCAGACAGGCGCCTCGCGGCGCGCGCACGGCATCTGCAAGTCTTGAAACATACGTGAAAACCACAGCCGAACAATCCCTCTTGCTAACAAATACCCTCTTCCTAACATCTGTGGTTTTCAAGTATTTTTGAAGACGCACCATGCGCGGCAGCAGCGCACACCCGACAGCGCGCCACCTGCAACGGCGAGCGCACGTCGCGCAGCATGTCGCTCGCGGGGCCCGGCGATGTGACGTCGCGCAGCAGCTCCACTTGCTGCTGTACGTGGGGCGCCCACGGCGGCCGCCGGGCGCAAGCGTGCGCGGCGGCGGAGGCGGCGGCGTGCGCGCGGCGGCTCTGCCTGGGCGCAGGGGGCGCGGTGTTGAAGGCGGAGGTGCACCCCGCGCCGACCGCACCGACGGCAGCCAGCGCGCCCGCGACCAGCACCTCCGCCCACGGCGTCGGGCGCCAGTACCCTTGCATGCGTACAGCACCTCCACCAGCCATGCCCACGGCCCCTCTGGCTCGAAACCTTTGTTCTGCAGCAAACAAAAATTTGTTCCACAGAAAAGGAACCATCGCCAACGCGCCTAAGCCCGGGGTTCAGCGGCCTAATGCCCATCGGTTGGACAGCACATCGACCCCCGGGATACATTTCCGGGCCAGGCGGCCTTGCGGTAGAGTCAACGCCGAGAATGACTAAAACATTTACACGCCAACCGGGTACAACTCACACACCTCCGGCAGCAAGCACCAGCCGGTGACCAGTCATCGTCAAAATTTCTCAAATACTGGTACAACAGGGCCAGTCCTCCTCTGAGAGAGCCCCTCGGCTCTGGGACCGGGGCGTTGAATGACCCGCCCCTGTCCTCACAACCGGCTAGGGGCAGCGCCGGCGTCCATGGAGGAACCCGACAGTTGGCTGAAACATTGCTTTCAGTACGTAAAATTGCCCTGAATTTGTACTGCTCCCGGGGATCGGCCGCGCCAGCAGTTCGCCTGGTCCCTCCCACGGCAAAAGGATCAGGTGGTTTGCCCGCCATTATCGGCCGTTTGAAGAAAAACAGCTTGCAGGGCGGTCCGGAAGCACTTTCGCCAAGCAGTGTGCGCCGTTGGAGGGGAACACAGCGCGTGGGGCGCGGAGGCGGGTGGTGTGCGTGCGGCGCCCGTTGTCCCGGCGCCCGCGCCGGCCCTGAGCGCGATGCCCGGTCTCCGCGGCCCGCTGCGGGGACTGCGCGCAGGGCGGCGGTCGCTGCGCATCGTGCCACAGATTCTCGCGCTGGGGGTGGCGGCGCTGGCCCTTGGTACGTGCCCCCGCCCCCCGCCCGGCCTCCAATGCGCAGGGACGCTGTCCCCGGCGCCCGGCGCGCCAGGCGCGCGCCGGCCGCGGCCCGCACGCAGGCTGCAGAATGCGCGAGCGGCCCGGGGATCACGCTGCCGGCCTGCCGCACGGCCGCTGGTCCGGCGGCCTGGCCGGTGTGCGCGTGCGGGGCGGCAGCGTCCCGAACGACCACGAGGCGGGATGCGGAATGCAGGCGTGCGCGTCGCTCTGCCCGTCCGTGGCGGTATTGCGTCGCCGCGCCCTGCACTCTTGTCACCGCGCTGCGTGGTGGGCACTGAGCTGACGCCCGCGCGCCTGCCGTCTGCAGAGTGCCTGCTCGGCGCGACATATGCCGCCCACTTTGAGAATCCTGCGCCAGGTGCCCGTGGCAGCGGCTTGCAGCTGCGCCAGCCAACCCCTCTCCGCGCCGGCGCTGTTCTGCCTGCTGCCCGGACACGCGGCTCCCGCCGGGCGTTCGGCAAGTACTTGTAAAGACTCGCTCACTGGCGTGTGATGTGCGCAGACGATGGCAACTGCGCCGATGGGGAAGCACTGCTGGGAGATGATGCAGGTGGCCCGGACCAGTCAGTGATCCCTTTCGAGTGCGACGACATTTTGACCTGCCTCGACGGCTACGCATCGCCGCCCACGTACTCGCAGTGCGTGGCCCTTGGTCCTGTGACGAGCGAGAGCATTCGGCTAGACTACAACGCCGCAGGACCTGGCTCCAAAAAGGTTAAGGTCTCGGTTTCAAACCTGCCTGACCAGTACATCTCCATCAACGAGGTGTTTTTGTGGGTCCGCAAGGCCCGGCAGTACCTGAACGAGTGCCGCTCGCTCATGGCCTTTGGACAGGAGAAGCCGCAAAAGTAAGCGCCCGTTGCTGAGCGCGCCCCCTGCTCACCGTCGCTGCACGTGTCTTGAAAACTTGAAACCACAGCCGAACAACCCCTCTTGCGAACCTGCCCCCCTCTTCCTATCACAAGCTGTGGTTTTCAAGTACTTGTGAAGACTCGCTGCCTTCGTCTCTGCCTTGTTTCCCGACTGTGCTAATGCGCCGATGATTGCCAGGGTGCCCGACGCCGTGGGCGTGATGGACGAGCTCTGCGCTGCGTATCGAGACCCAGTCACTGGCGAGAATTCTTGCGCTCAAATTCAGAGGGACAAGCGGTGCCAGCTCGATGACACGCTCTCGCTGCACGAGGGCATTGCAACAGCCTTGGCGTTTACACACTTCAATTCGGACCCGACGGCCACGGAGCACGCTCGCGCGAAGCTGTGCGAGTGCTCGTGTTTTTCGGACATTGTGGACGTGTATACGCCCATCTTCGAGATGTGGAAGAAATACGATCCTGAGGTCGAGACGAAGATGAGCCTCCTCCAGACGTCAACAGTAGAAGGCCTTTGCACGGAAGACGTGACTGCCAGCTTGAACGCCAATGTGCTGGAGAGTAACGGCGCACAGTGTGCCATGAACAATATCACCCTGCGTTTTTATGCCAACAAGCGGCTCAAAGAGCACACGGTGATCACCGTGACTGGTCTCAACGCCCATCTGCCCGCTGCTGGGCTTTCGGTAACGGGAGACAACGTGGATTTGGTGCCCGTGAGTGCGGACGACTTTCAGCCGGCGCAGTGCTCACAATGGTGTAGCAAGCAGGGCCTGTGCGAATCAAGGGGTAGTGCCGTTGACGAGGGTTGCTCTGCGCTTCCGGGCTTCATGACAGATGTCGGCCCCGATGGCGGGAAAGATGCAGTCGGTATCATCACCAGTGAGAGGTGCATGCGCTGGTGCGACAAGGACGCCGTCCTCCAAGTGGTCCTGAATTCTGCTGTGGATGCGTACACTGACTTTTCGATCAGCATCAAGATGCGCAACCCAACGTATGAGCAGACGCCTCCTACCATCATGGTGTCTGCCTCTGGACCAGGGGTCTATGCACCGCCAGAGGCTGCTGAAACAAATGGGTTTACGCCGTTGCGCGCGGAGTACTCCCCTACTTTCATCACCTTTTCTGCCTCGGAGTACGACTTCTTCCACAAGTACTATGACAGTGCGGGAGCAGTGTGGAGGGGCAACGGCCCTGGCATGCTCAACACCTTGAACATTACCGTTGAACCAAACGTTGTCCTACTGCCCGGAGCGCGCATCACGCTCACGGGCCTGATTCGCGGTCATTCAGACGACGTTGCCACAACCATGAACTTGCCGCCCCCGAGTGTGCGCGACATTTCGGGATTCTTCAGTGAGCTTGCTATCGAATCCTGGAATGCCCAGGACGGTGAACTGGTGCTCCGTGTGACGCCAGGAGACGACGGTCAAGCAAGCATCCCTGTGTTCCAGGAAACTGTCCTTGCGCTCGAAATGATGATGCCTGCCGCAGGCAGCAGCTTCGGGGCGGACGATGGCAAAATGGATCTGCAGATCAAGGCAAGCCGAGCCGGTGTTGGTTTGGTCTGTGAAGTTCAGCCTTCATCAGCCCAGCAAGTGTTGAATTCGTTGTCGATTACCGACACAGAATTTGTCAAGACGATTGCTATGCAGGACAAGTGCTGGCCTGGCGAGTGCAGTCAGATCAACTTCACTTTTGCAGTTACTAATGAGCTGCTGGAGAGCCCTGGTTCAGATGTTTCGTTCACGATTAGCGGTCTGAGGGGTATGGAAAAACCCTCGCGCAACACATGCTACAACTCTGACGCTTGTGGGGATACGCTTGCATCGCTTATGCCGCTCTTCGACAACGTTGCCGGTTCCAATCACGTCAATCTGTTTGCCAGTGCGGGCCCGATGACCAAGACCACCTATGCAGCTTGGGATGTAGCAGCAGGAACGCTCAAGTTTAAACTCGCCAAAGGCGCTAGGATCGAACCGTTCAAAGACTACTCGTTCAAGGTGCACTTCAGGAACAAGTACGTTGGCATCCAGTCTGATGTTCGCATTCAAGCCCAATTTGGCTCCGTATCGTCTGGTAGCGTGCCCATGGACCTGAACGGAACGGACGCTATCGAAGTATGTGCTCCTGGATTCATGTCCTTGAATGTGAGCCAATCATATCCTTGGCCTGGATGCAGCGCACTCCGGCCCAAATTTTTGACTCTTTGCAATCAGAGTCACCCACTTTCCGCTGGCGTTGCTGCTTGCAATGTCACAAACTTTTCCCAGTATGCTGATCTCGTCCTTGCCAAATCGAATCGGTATAACATTACGTGGGAGCAGTGGGATGGCGATTCTGAGACCAACAACATGACGGTGATCCTTCAGCCTAATGTCAAGATGATGTATCCTGCCAACATTACCATCACCCACGTGATGGGCGGCATCATCAACACCACGATGGATACGTCAGCGACTGTTCCAAGGAACTTTGACACGCGATTCTCGTTTGTTGAGGATTCAGTCGGCGGTCATGATTACCTTGTTCTTCACCTGCAACCGGGTCATTCGATGCTTGCTGGTGAGACCTACAAGTTTTCATTCACTTTCAAGAACCCACGCCAAGCACAGGCCGCTCCGAATATGGGAGTCAGCGCAGTCTCTCACAGTGATCTCTTCACTATTGCAGAGACGAAGTTCACCAAGGACACAGGCGTTCCAATTGTCGGTAGAACCTCATCCGGTGAGGCCGCTGCCCTGTTCATCGCACAGCCTGCATTCGTGATCAAGGCGATCAGGCAGAACTCTCCATACCCGGATGCTCTCAACAACATCTCAATTTCGATCGCTGCTAATGTGGCACTGTATGGGCGTGGAGTTGTCACGACAGCAGGTGCATACACCACAGGAGGCACAAGCATTACACTTTCAGGCCTCAATGCGATTGCAGATAGCTCTGGAAATCTTACTGTTCACGAGACCACGGGTTTGCTGAAGAGCACTGCCAGCTGGTCGAAAGAGCGCGGGGAGCTGGTTTTTGGGATGGCTGATGGACAGACCTGGACTACAAACAGTGCTCCCATCGAGGCTTCCGTACAAGTGAGAAACCCTGGGGCCTGCACGGCATCTCCAACCGTAACGATCTCGGCTAGTGCTGTGGACACTATGTGCCCGACGCCTATCCCGCCGCAGGAAATGGATCGTGATACCACCAGCATTCCTTTTACTGGATGTGCAGCGTGTGGCATCTCGGGTGGCCGCTGCAACCCTTGCGTGCAGTGCGATTACGCTTGCGAAGACCGAGATGCCATGCCTCTGAAGGTGCATGCTCCTGCATTCATCACCAAGTCAATCGCGCAAAACACCACATGGCCTGGTGCAACAAACTTCATCACCGTGACGCTTCGTGCAAATATCCAGCTCACGACTAGTTCCAACATCTACCTTGCGGGTTTTGTCGGAGGCAACGCGACGGACGGTAGCCTCACGTTATATTCTGTTGTTTCGAATACCTCAAATCAAGTCACGTTCAGCACTTCAAACTGGGATGACACCCTAAAGAGGCTGCATCTAAAGCCCTCCGGTACTGTGAACGCGGGTGATGCCGCCGTTTTCACGTTCAAGCTGAAGAACCCGAGCGCAGGACAGCGTTCGCCCCTGATCACAATCTGGGCCACCAACACAGGCAGCTGTGAGGCTCCGGTGGAGAAATGTATCATGGACACCCCGGAATCGACTCTCGCACATCCTCTGAATGTTGATTCCCCGGCCTTTGTCGTTAAGGACATTGTGCAGTCGAACCCGTACACGGACGATTGCGCAACGACCGGGCGCGTCAACACCATCATGGTGACTTTTGCCACCAACTTTGCCATGACGAGACCCGCCCGCATCACCATCTCTGGTTTGATGGGAAGCGTGACGAAGGATAACGATTTTTTCAAGCTGTCGTCGCAGCCCTCTCAATTGTTAGCTGGTGCAAAGTGGTCAGCCAGCACGGGATCTCTCATCGTGTCTCTATCCGCGAGCACTACGACTGAGGCTGGCACAAACTATACATTTAGCTTCGAGCTGAAGAATCCCCCGTCCGCTCAGTCTGCCCCGCCTGTCAGTATTTCGAGCGTCAATGTTTCGGCAGTGCGCATGGATTCGCCGCGCGTGCCGAGCCTGGCAGCCGGCGACCAGTTTCCAATGAAGATAGTCATGCCCGAAATCACTAAGCTCATGATCAGCCAGAGCACCTCCCACCCAGGAGCCCTCAACACCATCACCGTATCCCTGCGGACCAATGCGCCCATCCAGCCAAACCGCGGGAGCTCCCTTACGATCTCCGGGCTGCAGGGTGCTCAAGCACCCAAGGGTCTGATTTCTCTCAAGAACAATGGTTTGACGACGAATGTGACAGGGGACGTGCTGAAGTCTTTCAAATCATCTGAAGATGGTGTGCCAGGTGCTGGTTCGTGGTGTCCAGACACGAAGACTCTGACTGTCTTTTTCTCGGACACTCTGAACCACTCGCTTCCGTACGTTTTTTCTTTCGATGTGCTGAACCCAACATGCAACCAGGCATGCTCAAGTGAACTCACCGCTGTAGCAAAGGGGCTGGACTGCGCTCCTGAGGGTTGCGGCGCAGTGTCAACGTTTGTCCCTTCAGAAAGGACCAGAGAGATTCTTGCGCCAGTTCTTGAGCGTGGAAGCGGAGACAGTTGCCCTATGAAGGTAGATGCGCCGACCTTCATCGTCAAAACGATTACGGAGTGCTCTGACATTGCTGGATCTGCCAATACGCTGTCTGTGACGTTAGTTCCCAACGTGCCCTTGCCGTTCGGCACCGTCGTTAGCATTGTGGGCCTGTCCGGCGCTTACGTAAAGAAGGGCCCCGCCCCGGTGTCAGGAAAGCATGCTCCACTCTTTGGTAACCCGACTTGGATCGAAGCTTCCTCGACGCTTAAGCTCACCGTACAGTCTGAATCCGGATTCGCCGCGCACGAGACCATCTCTTTCGACCTTGCAGTCCAGAACCCCAGCTTTTCGCAGCATGCTGTTCAGCCGTCTGTGGGTGCCGATCATTCAGATGTAATCATCGGAGTGTCGACGATGTCAGGAAACGTGCTCGGTGCCGTGGGCTCACCAAGGATTGTTGCAGCCTCGATCACAGAAAGCAGCACTGTAGTCCGTTCGTACAACACACTGATGATGATGATGCAGACCAACGTTGTCGTGCCTGTTGGTTCCTTCGTTACCCTCACTGGCCTCTATGGAACGGTTCCAACAGGCGCGTCGGGATTTGAGCTCAGTGGAATGCACCCCTTCTATTTCGATACCCCAGAGTTCGATCGCGATGGGGGCGATCTGGTGTTGCGCGTCACAAGTGCAATTCCAGCAAACAAGCACACAATGTTTGCTATGGAGGTGAAGAACGACAAAGGCCCCTCCCGCGAAGGCTTGGCATGCAAGATTTCTGTTCGCTGCCCAGACGATGCCCACGGCTGCGCTCTGATGCCAGACGGGAGCAGGGGTTTACAATATGTTGACATGCTGGGGAATGAAGGTGACATGATAGGTAGGGTACTTTCGTTCCAGTCTCCCGCAGTATTCACGACCAAGCGCATTGGGCAGAGCAATCCGTATCCTGGCGACACCAATGTGCTCACCATGACACTTGCTACCAACGTCGAATTCCGTGCTGCTGCAATGGAGGTAGCAAGGATCACGATTACTGGACTGACGAATGCAAATGTCACGGTTGGTTCCGTCAATTTGGGGGGATCGCATCCATTTGCTGATGCGTTTTGGGATGGCCAAGGCACTCTCACGTTCCGTGTTGCCGCTGATATGATGGCTGGTGTGCCTTACGTTCTTACATTTGAGGTGAAGAATCCTTTCACGCCGCAGGATCCATGTGAATCAAGTCCGATCCAGGCAGATTGTGCAGGCCCCGTTTTCGTCGAGAGCAGCGAGTTAGAAATGAGGAAAGAGGATGGCTACATGGTGTCCGATCCGCTGCGCGTCTTGAGCAACATTTTTGATGCTAGACCTGGCGAAGGCTACCCCATGTACGTTCGATCAAGTGATTTCCGCGTCGCAAAGATCCAGCAGTCTTCACCGTATCCATGCTCTTCCAACGTAATCTGTGTCTCCCTGCGGCCTTCAGTTCCCTTAACGGCCGAAACCAAGACCCGGATTGTAATCTCCCCGCTGACCAACGCCAGGTCTGCATCTGGTACTGGCACCCTCAAAATCTACAACTCAACTGCTTTTGCCGAGCTTGGACTCGAGAACCCTGGAGTGGACATTTTCAAGTCGCCAGTATCAGGCATCCTCTCGACAGGCCACTGGAATGATGATGCTGATTCTCTCGAGGTCGAAGTGACTTGTCGAATTGACGCTGGCCAGTACATTAAGATGTGCTTCAATTTGATCAATCCTGCCGAGGAGCAGACTGATCCCCCGCCGGTGTACGTGAAACTTAGCTCCCAGCCAACGCCACAGGAGCTACAGCCCGAATTGTTTACGACTCCTGCAGGCATTTACCCGTGGACCGATCTGGCGGGCAGGACGTCAGATGCCATGTTTGTGCGCAGGCCTGCGTTCGATGTGGGGACGAAGCGGCCGAAGGCGGGGCAAAGTAGTTCGAGTGCATGCGCTTTGAATACGATCACTGTTACGTTTACGACGAACGTACCCTTGGTACAGAACTGTAACACCAAGCTCACGGTCCACGGCCTCAGCGGCACGCAAACGCCAGCCGGTTTGCTCGCGATCCAACAAGAAAACTTCTGGACGGATCTGGCCGGGGCAAGACACCACAATAGTACGCTTTTCAAGCCCAATGGAACTTGGGACGGATCGGGATCGCTTGTGCTAGAATTGGGGGAAAATATAACCTCGAGCAGGCCAGGAGATGCTATTGTGTTTAGCTTTCAGCTCAAAAATCAGAACGACGAGAATTTGAATAACGGCATCGAATTGGAGACCACTGGGATTAGCATTGATTTGACGCCTTTGGTCGACGAGTTCACAGATGAACCTGGTACCCCTGGCATGACCTACCGGTGGGGGCATCCTGTGAACATCAGAGCTCCGGAGTTTACTGTGAAGAGCATTACGTCGAATAACCCTTGGCCTGGCGGAACAAACACGATTACGATGACTATCAAGTCTAATGTTGATTTGAAGGGATCCGAGGAGGCGGAGATCACCATCAGCGGACTAGCAGGGGCATCATGGGAGGCACCATTGACTATTAGTAATGATGCTGCAAAAGCTAGCTTCGCGTGCGACACCAACAGGAACGGTTCTGTTTTTGTGCTGTACTCACATGCTGATGTGCGGGCTCGCTTCGGAGACAATGTCGATGATACTGGCGCTTCCAACTTCCTGTGTGTGCGTATGCGCAACGTGAGCTTGCTGGTGCCTACAAATGCCACGTGCAATACAACGGTTGTTGGCAATAACTGCACCAACACAACCGCGTCGGGATTCAGGCCCGGTATCTACCCTGAGGTTCCCCACCCTGGCTTCGACATAGACGACTGGGACTACTATGATGGAGCAGCAAAGCTCTGGCGCTCTTTCACTCCGGTGCCGACCGACATCCTTGTTGCCACGGTCAGCGGTACCACTGTGACTAGCTTAAACAACACTGGTCCTGGCCACGAAATGGGCATCGTCAAGGGCTATCAAGGCGGTGACGTGCGCTTCAAATACAATTCTGATCTTCAGCAGGGCTGCACTGCGGGGCATGCAATCCTTACCACTGGAGACTTTTTGGTCCCGCATGACGTGGCGCTCACTGATGCGAGTGTTACACCTCCCGGTAGCGCTGCGGGCATTGCGTCTGCGTTTGGAAAGGGCATGGCGGTAAGCGGCCGTGGGGAGCCCATCAGTGAGGGACTGGTTTTGAAGATACGGGACGGAAGTATGTTGAACAGTAACCAAGAGCACGTCCTGTCCTTTGAGGTCCTCAATGAGCTTGTGCAGCAGTCTGTGCCTGCACAGACGCCTCAGATCAAGGCCACTTCCACTTGTGCGAACATTCCCGAAGCTGATATGGACGGCACAGTCTTGGTTATCGAGGAGCCTCGGTACCTGGTCAAGAACATTGAGCAGTCCAAGCCCTTCCCCTGCTCATGGAACCAGATCACGGTAGCAATTGCAGCGAACGTTCATTTGAAGGCAATGTCCAGCCTCAAAATTCAAGGTCTTGCAGGCGCCATCATGGATCCTTCCGAACGTGTGGACTTGTACGACGGTTCCGGGGGCGCTTACCACAACGAGAAATTTGTTGACTCGAAGGGGGACTGGGATGAGAGTACCAATGGCTTGATCTTGACAGTTGCAGACAACGCAAATCTTGTTGCTGGCCGTGAATATCGGTTTGTCTTTGACATCTACAACCCTTCGATTAAGTCATCGCAAAGCTTCAAGCCGTCCACCGATGACGGATCAACTGCAGTAGCTGCTCTCGTGGACGCCGGCACTTCTTTCTTGCCTGCACAGGATTTGCAGGTTGAGGTTGCAGGTGCCGCCAGTCAGCTTGTTCTGCAGAGCACCCTGGAGACCGAGTCAACTTCGCTTGCGCTGTGCTCGAACACGATCGTATCTGATCGGAAGCCCCTGTTCTTGTACAAACCGCAGTTTACAATCAAAAAAATCGACCAGAACTCTTCTTTCCCGTGCGCCGATAACAACATCATATCAGTTACACTGCAGACAAATGTCCCCGTGTGTGCAAAGGACTGCTTCGCTCAAATCACAATCGCAAATATTGTTGGTGCTGTGCACCCTGACGGTCCAATCGAGCTGATGGATGTGACTGGAGATGGCGGCATTGGGGTTAACGATCATCTTACATTTTCTGCATACCCCGGCGGTACTGGTGGGTTTGGAGAATGGAAGAGCTCAACGCAGGACCTGATTCTCTACCTCACGTGCTGCATGGAATGTGGCAGGCCCTACTCTTTTTCTTTCAAGGTAACGAATCCTTCATGTTTCAAGGTTGCTCCTGAGATTTCGATCGGGGCGCCCAACAGCGAGAGTGATGTTGCGATTGCGATGGTCGGTGCAGACACTTCAGATGCCACTTTGCCGCTGGGTGGTAAATCAAAACCCATGGGTATTATTCAGCCTGCGTTCACAAAGCGCATTATTGACCAGGACAGCATGGCTCCATGTGATACGAACAGGATCACCGTGACCCTGCAGATCAATGTGCCGGTCGCAAATGCAACGGAAATCACTATTGCTGGCTTGGTTGGTGCCCAGACAAATAGCTCCGCTGCCCTGCAGCTAAACGGTCAGGATCCGGTCACGCCATGCTTCCGCAGCACCGCAAAGTGGGATCAGGCCACAGGGACAATGACCCTACAAGTTCAGGCAAACACAACAATGTCTGCACACACCGAATGCAGCTTCTACTTCCAGCTGGCGAACCCGGCTGGCCATCAGGTCGGGGTGAGTCCAACGATCACGGCCCATGTGTGTGTTGACTGTCCAGTCATCAATAACGTTATGGAGGGCACTGCAATGAAAGTGAGCCCGCTCAATTTCGACTCGTACATCTGGCAGAGCAGCCCTTTCCCTGCAGACGAGAACACGATCACAGTTTCGTTGATCCACCACGACCCCGCGTGCACAGGCGTACTGGACGATCGCTGCTCAGCACGCCACAAGCAGGTTCCCCTGTACGATATTTGTAATCCCGAGGTGACCATCAGTGGCCTCATAAATGCAGTGCATGATGACGGTCTCATAATGTTGAGGAATGAGTTCAATGGCGTGTCTGTCAATGGCACGTGGTCGAGTTCAGACTTCAGTGTGAAGGCGAAGCTTGGTCTTCTGATCGGATCCCTTTCACGTGCTTCCGTGTTCCATTTCTCTTTCCAAGTAATGAACCCGAACTTCGGACAGGCAGCGCAGACTGTCAAATTGGATGCTTCGCTTCTTGACACGCGTAATCCAGAGGCAGAAAGAGTCGAAATGGCGACTAACCCGCCGAATGCAGGCCAGCAGACGATGCATACGCCGCACGTGTCACTGAGTGTCGTTGACTTCCGTGGTAAGGCTTTGGCTGATGCTCATCGTAGCTATCCGTTCGATCAGACAGGCTGCAGTTCTGTCTCAGTCAGCGTTCCAGGCTGCGTGAAAGCTGCTGATAATCAAGATGACAGGCTCCCCCTCTTCATTCGCCCTATCTTTTTCATCAAGAAGAAGATTGGGCAGAGCAACGCAGAGCCATGCGCGCACACAACGATTACTGTTACCATCGAGACAAGCGTTCCGATGTTCACTCGCACAAATCCTAAGTTGACCATTGACGGGCTGACAGAAACGGTTGAGCTTGTTCCCTTGAAGCAGATTTTCAACAACAGCGGCAATTTTTCTGTGCTCTCCCATACGATACCGCCCGTCAACACGACCGATTTCACCAACAACTACATTGGCAGCTCGCCTAACGCCAGCGCGCCGTTTTCATTGGACTCTTTTGACCGAGTCCAAGGCCGAATGGTTCTTTCCATCAACAATGACACAATTGCAGGACTTGCTTACACGTTCAGTTTTACAGTACGTCACAGGGCGGAATATTCCCAAGGGGTCTCTCCGAAGCTCTGGATGCAAACAGTCAAAACGAATGATGTTTCGGCATCGTCGTTGGAGGCCAGATTGGTGGATGGGACGGCGCGCGGATACGAGTTCAAGGGCGGCAGCACCGGGCCCAGCGGGAACGCTGAGTTCGAAATGGTCTCTGGGCCGGGGCAAGAGCAGCCGATGGTGGTCAAGAAACTGAGTTTCCGAAGCTACGTCGGCCAGACCTCGTTCCACCCGTGCGACAACAATACAGTTTGGGTAAAGCTGGAGGCCCACAAGTTGCGGCTGTATTACGCCTGCGACCCGACTGTAACCATCTCCGGACTGACGGGTACGCAGACACCATCTGGTGATATCGACGTCTTCGATGACTATCGTAATGACTCCATTGTGAAGGGTGTCTGGCACAATTCTGGCTCCTTGACCGTGAAGCTCACGGATATGTACAACAACTATACCTCTGATGACTCTACGTACAAACTCAACTTCCTCTTCCACTTCACCGTGCAGAATCCCGCGCATGAACAGAACCCCCAAGTTCCAAAGCTTGATGGGTCTCTGCAGCTCCTCAAAACTGGTCCCTATACTTCCAAGGTTGTTTGGGATCAAACGTGCACAAACTGCTACGCAACCACCGTTCCAGACTCTGGCATACGCAGCCAGGGTCGTTCTCAGACGGCATTTGTGAGAGATGGCGAAGTGTCGTGCGGCTCGAGCGGGTGTGACATGGACGCTTTCACGCCGCAAAAATGGGCGAGCTTGGACCAACCTTATCATCAGGCCAATCGAACCGATGGGGCCAGGTTGACAGTAGATGCCCCCGGGGATGATACATTTTCTCTTCCGATTTTCGTTAAGCCCATCCTTTTCGAGGTCAAGACCGCTCGCCAACTGTCGCCGTACCCTTGTGATCTCAACACGATCATTGTTGACATTGCATCCAGTGTCGATCTGTTCATGGTGTGCAAGCCCACCTTGACAATCAAAGGCCTAACAGGAACGCTGTCAGCCGACGACAGTGCTAAGGCTGTGAGCAATCTGGCTACTTGCTACGACAATGCCACCTGGATGGATTATCACGGAAATCGCTGCAAGGACTACAACAGCACAGGTTGTGCGATGGCGCAAACGCTTGTGACTGTCCCGTACGAGGTGAAGGCCAAATCCGGCCGGAGTCCCTCAGTCGTCAGCGGGCAATGCAGCAACTGCTCGTGCAGTGCTGCTGGAGTTATTTCCGCGTCCCCCCAGGGAAACTGCTCAGCGTGCGAATGCAAGAAGGTTCCCGGGCCCACTGGGTTTTTCGAGGGAAGTGATGCAACCAAAGAATGTTGCACTTGTGGAGCGGTTGGACAATCCTTCACACTGGGTAACTCGCATTCGACGGCAGCCTCGACATTTTTCAAATCCTCCGGTGTATGGACGCAGGATGGAAATCTTGTCGTGCAATTGAACGACAATGTGCCAGCTTTCTCACGCGTGGCGATGTCTTTCCAGGTTTACAATCCAAACACTGAAAATATTCCTTCTCCTTCTGATTCAAGGACAATTGCCGTGAAGCTCGAGCCGTTCTATCAACCTTCAGTCTTGTCGCCGGGAGAAAGTGGGGAGATAGACATGGACATGTCGTCCGCTGATGCTCCCAGCTCAATCTACAAGCACAACCACTCCGAGTATGCTAACACAGGGGAGGCCTGGCCCCTGAAGGTGCGAGCCCTGGTGTTTGAAATGGCGACTATCCGACAAAGTACCCCGCACTCGGGCTGTCACAATACTATCACAGTCACGCTGCAGACCAACGTGCCGCTCTTGCCAAATGCTGTTTGTCAGCCGAAAATAACTCTTTCGGGCCTGACGAAAGCAAACTACACCGGTTCAAAGATTCAGCTGGTTACATCGCCAGGCGCATGTCCAGATGGAGTGAACCGGGCTGATGTCTTCAAGTCTGCGCCTGGTCAGGCTGGGCTGGAGGAGTTTGGAATTTGGCTCCCGCAGCAGTATGGTATCGAAATGTTCTCCGCCATCGCAACAACTGCCGGAGTTCCCTATGTGTTTAGTTTCATGGTGCAAAACCCTCATGCCGGGCCAGGCTCGATCGATCTGCCTCAAACGGGATATGACCCATATGACCCCGCTATGTCGAACGATTATGGTCAAAACACGCAGCCTATTACTATCGAGTCGCTTGCCACGTTCACCCGTCCGTCCGATTATCCGTCCGGACCACTGCGGGGTATTCCGGCATCTACAACAATGACCAACCTGGAGGAGCGTCCCTGCTGCCTCTGTGACGTCGATGAAAAGGACACTGGTGTCATGCGCGTCAAGGCACCCAAATTCTGCACCAAGAACATCGGTCAAAGCAGCCCCTGGCCCTGCGACAACAACACATTTACTGTGACAATTACACCCACCACTAACCTTTATGGGAATGTGACGACTATCACACTGTCTGGCTTCGCTGGTGCTCGCGGTACGACTGGGCCGTTGCTTCTGACTGATGGTTCGAATGGCCAGCGTCACGACCTTCTTTTTGCTTCCGGTCTTTTGTCAGCTGGGGGCCAGGTGGGAAGCGGCTACTGGGACGACAGGGACGACAAGAAAGAGCTTGTGCTGCAAGTGTTCCAGGACATGGAATGCAACATCGAGTATATTTTTTCCTTCACTCTCGGAAACCCTCGAGACGGCCAGGATCCGCCCGAGATCTCCATTGAAGCCAAACGCCTGCACCCCGACAGGGAGCTGACGAAAATTGTTAAGACTGCCATGAATCCAGACCGCGAGACCACTCCGACCGGCGGTGTCAAGGGCGACGCCGAGGCCCTGAAGATCAGAGATCCACAGTTCACTGTTCACACGATTGTGCAGTCGTCATCGACACCGTGCGACTTGAACACGATTGCCGTAACCCTCAGAAGCAATGTGCCGCTTTTCGCAGCATGCAAGCCCCGTGTCACAATGACTGGCCTGGTGGGCTCGGACACTGCAAGCTTCCCGCGCCAATACAAGACGGAGTATACCAACTGCTCAATTCCCAACTGCAACGGTACCGTTGCAATGATTGGCAGCCGTCCCGTGCCTGTGCAGGGTTGTACCTATTCTTTCACAAAGCTCGATGGTATCGACCAGTACGATGGCTTGCAGGGAGTGTTGACCGGCGAGGATGCTTGCGTTGGTCACGGCTGGCTCGAGCCTCAGTGCAGAGCGGTTGGGTGCTGCTTGTGGAATGCTGGCAGCGGATGCCAGTCTGCTATTGGCGCAGCGCAATGCGTGCTGAACTCAACTTGTGCTTCAAACATTTCTACGTTGGAAGGCCTGCCTATTGATGGTGGCAGCTCTGGCACCCCGTTCGAGTCCATTGCAGACTGGAGACAGGATTTGGGCAAGATGACCCTGCGCGTGATCACGGACTTGGCTCATAGCTCGGACATTACATTCACCTTTCAGCTTCGCAATCCTTCAAGAGGACAGTCTGCCTCGACCATTTCGCTACAGGGTTCGCTACCGGATACAGGGGAGGGGATCTTTTTCTCGGGCGTGAATATGGTGACAGCCACAGCGTCCTCGTTATATCCGTCTACGGGCGACCTTACCTCACCGATTTACCCGCTGACGGTGGACACGGCCTTTTTCACCATGCGAGCGATTGGACAGAGCTCCCCATTCCCGTGTGATGATAACACTATCACAGTCGTGTTTTCGACGTCCACACGACTGCTGGCATCGTGCACGCCCAAGCTTACGCTTACGGGACTCATGTTGATGCGCACCAACAGCTCTGCCCAATTTGCCGTCACTGACAGAGACGGGTCTGCTAGGACTGGCTCCTGGGACCAGGATAATGGTGCTCTTGTCCTTGACCTCGACCATTTTTCGAGGACTACCGAAAATCACACGCAGCTGTCCGGCGTTGACATTCCTACTCACGGTCCCAACTATGTGCAGCACGAGACTTTCAATTTCTCCTTTGTCCTGCGCAATCCTGCCGCCAGCAGGTCCAGGCAAAATGTCTACGCTGTGGCATCGATCACGAGCGTGCGCGACAAGACGCAAACGCTCGCTGTCATGGAATCCGAGTTTAATTCTCGGAACACTCAAGTGGGATCCTCGGCACATCAGGTGGTTCTGAGCGACCTCAATGCGATGGAACACATGTTCCTTGCCTACGAACGGGACTTCGCCTTGGCTAACGTGAGCTTCGTCATGTGCCCCGCTAACTGCACAAACGAAACGATGTGGAACATGCAAAACTGCACCACAAACAGCAGTCTGATTTCGTCTACCAACCAGAAGATCTTGTGCCTCCCGTGCCCCATCAACTGCACGAAGCCGGGTAATGAGCCTCCGCCGTACCCGGCCTTCCCGTCATTCTCGACGAGCTTGATCCAGGGGCGCATGGGTCGTCGCAGGAGGGACGATGATGATTACGGCGTTGTCCGCGAGATACGCTTCTCCACCCGTTTTGCTCAGCAGAGCGCCAGGCCAGATGGGTCGACCAACAAGAACAAGGCAACTGATCCGTGCTCGCCGACCACGATCTCCATCACTCTGGCCACCAGCGTTCCGTTCCTCACTGCCTGTCCCACTAATGTAACCATCAGTGGCTTCAAGGACCATTCTGGGGTTGCGGGTGCCGCTCGCGAGGCTGAGTACTTTTTCGACCTGATGCCGATCAGCAACTTTACGTTGGGGACCCGATACCCCTACCCGAGTCATACGAACCTTCCCAGCGGTGGCACGACGCCTACGGATTCGAGCAACACGTTCACCTACATTCGCGGCTCCTTCGATAAGATCGACGGGTCCTTCATCATGAGTGTCGATCAGAACACGGTGGCCGGCCAAGAGTACACCATCACCTTTCCCATGTTGCAGAGGGCCGATCCAGATTCTGGAGTCGACTCAATGAGGGTCAGCTCCAACGGCGTTGCGAACGGCGCTACGGTAATATCGGGCTCCGTGCAGGCTGGAGCTCCCGAGATCATGCACCTCGGAAGTGGCGAGGCGCATCCGCTGAAGGTCAACCAGCTTGATTTCTACCGGACCTACATTTCGCAGAGTTCGCCTTTCCCGTGCGACAACAACACCCTATCTGTGACGTTGTCTGTGAGACCCGACGCCGTGCATTCGTCGTGCCGCCCCAACGTCACGATCTCTGGGTTGACCGGCTCTCAAACTCCAGATCTGGGGGATCTCCCTGTGTCCTGGAGCGCATCGGAGGCAGATGTGAATGGAGTCTGGAACCAGGGCGAGGGCAAGCTCGTGTTGTCGCTCCCGTTTGAGAGCGGCGAAACGCTTCGGCAGGACTGGGTGCTGCGCTTTGAGCTCGTGAACCCTAAGAAGGCGAATGCAAAAACACAGCCAAACGTGAAGATTGAAATGAAGGACCATTACGTTGACGGGTCAGATTCTGGAAGACAAAACATCCCTGCCTCGTCCGTTACCACTATTGTACGTGATACGCGCAAGTACAATAAGGATTGGATTTTCTCAGGGTTGGGTGAGAATCCAGAGTATAGTAGAGCGTATGCATTCTCCCAGGTAGTGCGCTACTTCCCTGACTGCGTGTGCGACACGTCAGACTGCATGAATGCCACGTGGACGAATAGCACTGGAAACAACGCGACGTACAACTGCACGAACGTTCCCTATCAAACGGACGGAGATACGTCGAGAATTGTGTTGAATGGCCAGACGATCACCCGCTATGGGCCAGGGCCCTCGTTTTATGACTCCGATGAATTTACGTCGGGTGGCTCCCTGCCATCCTGGTGGGCCACGTTCCCAGGTTCGCTCCCAAGTAACTCCTCCTGGGGGCACGCATCTACCATTGAGGGCTTGCCAACCACAGAGAAATCGGATCAGTTCCTATACGGCGAATTTGGGTCCGACCGCGTGATCGGTGCGTTGCGGTTCGGATTGGACGAGGACCGCATGCCACTTCGGGTCCGGTCGACGGAATTCGCGCTTGGTTCCAACACCCTTGCGTCGATTGCGCAGAACTCGCCGTATCCTTGCGACGTTAACACGATATCGGTCACCTTGGCGACTACCTCGCCGTTGCTCATGAACATGAAATACAGTGGCCTGGAGTGCAGCCCAAAGGTTACCATCAAAGGCCTTGTCGGCACCCAGACCAGCTCCACGGACAGTCTTTCGCTCGTAGTCAACGAGCTTTCCAGGTTCGAGCCCGTGTCCGCATGGACCATCGACACGGGAACGAATGTGCTGGCCTTGGCGGAGAATACTGTCGGTCTCAGGGACTATGCGGTGAGCTTCAACGTGACGAACAGGGCGATGCCGCAGCAAGGACAGCTTATATCTATCTCGTCTTCGAATGAAGACGACAACGCCCAGCAGATGGTACGCGACGTATCTGTTGCACTCACTCATGTTTATGATACCGTGCCAGACAATGCTCATCCTATGAAGATCTTGGCTGCGGATTTTACCGTGAAAAAGGTTGGCCAGAGCGTGCCTTACCCGGGCTGCACGAACACCATCACCATGACGCTGGCCTTCAACGTGCCACTCCTTACCGCCTGCCCCACGTATATCCGGGTGACGGGCATTGCTGATACGGCGGCGCTCAACAGGTGGAAGTCGGCCGACATCTACGAGTCCGCTTACGAGACTACGCTGATTGGCCTCCAGCACCTGGAAAAGGACAACACGACCTGGGCAACCTCAAACGATCTGTGGTGGGCCCCGGGCATTTGTGAGGATCCCAATGATCGCCTCGGCGACCACCACTTTATGGAGAGGTGCGATTTGGGGACGGTGGGTCCTGCCGGAAGCCCTGACAGAAAAGAATGTATCAGAATCGGAAGTCCAGGATGGGCGATGCAGAAGACTGACGCTTGTCAGAGCAAAGTTCAGACACGGCTTCACATGCATCTGGCACAAGACACGAACCCCAATTTCAACTACGTGATTCAGTTTCAGCTGGAGAACCCGCTAGAAGGCCAAAACTCTCCGGATCTGTATGTTGAGGGCAGGATTGGAGTGGACGTCGATACAAAGCAAAACTTCCAGTACATCGGCGATTCTCACTCGGCTGGGGCTGTGAATAATCAGGTGGCGGGGTCAGCTGACGCGTGCGATTCCACGTTCACAGCGCCGAGGTACCTGATGGACAAAGATGGCGGCCTGCTCTGCTGCGCATCATGCTCAGTGGCCGGCCACGCAGTTGCGGGTGATGCCAACCCGTTGAAGGTTCACGCTCCATTCTTTTGTGTCAAGAACATTGGCCAGAGCTCGCCCTATCCGTGTGCCAACAATACGCTCACTATGACAATCATGGCGAACAGCTTTTTCTCCGGCAATGGCAGCGTCATCGAAATTTCAAATTTGCAGGGCGCGATCGCGCCCGATGGGCCAATGCAGCTGCTGGACGGGCCGAACGAGCTTGGACACCATCTGTTCTTTGCCGCTGAACCAGAGTCTGACGACTGGAGGTTTCCTGCCAACCGCACCCGTGGTCGCGGTCTGTGGGACAACACAAACAAGAAACTGACCCTCTACGTGGCGCGGGACACGGATTGCGCCACCGAGTATGTGTTCAGATTCCAGATCACAAACCCCAAAGTGCAGCAGGGTGCCCCAACGGTGTCGATCAAGGCGTCTTCGATCGGCGACAGCAAGTGGACGCGGACAGACGCGGGACAGGTCAACATCGCGATTGCGGCCATGGTTCCTGACAGCCTCTCTGTTCTGACCATCTCGCCGGACTGTGTTGCGGGTGATGCGCACCCTCTCAAGATCTGGGCCCTGACCTTCAAGACCAGTGTGGCCGAGCAAAGCTCCCCGTACCCTTGTGATGTGAACATGATCAGGGTCACGTTCAAGACCAACGTACCGCTGCTCAATACCAAAGGGCTGGGTGCGTGCTCGCCTACCATGACGGTCACGGGTCTGGACAACGCAATCGCCCCGATGGGCTTCATCAACATCACGCAGGACTCATGGTATGCTGACACAGCCAACAAATTCGTGGGCTATGTGTATGGCCCTGCTGATACATACCGGGGCGAGTGGAGCGGCGCTGCGGCCAGCAGCAAATCTCTCAAGCTGGACATTGTGTCGAGCATGGAGGCCAACGTTGACTACTCGTTTAATGTCACCGTGCGGAACCCTGCAGCAGGGCAGGCCTGCCCTACGACTTCGATCACAGCTAGGGGCTGTGGCGATAGGTGCACAAACCCCAACAGCAGGAACCAAGGTGGATGCGCATCCCCACAATCGGAAGGCACCCCGGCGGAACTCACGCAGGCGGCTGGGGATGTGTGCGCGATGAAGATCACGCAATTTGATTGGCTTACCAAGCGCGTGACACAGGGCAGCCCCTTCCCGTGCGACAATAACACCATCACTATTGTGCTCAGGCCCAACGTGCCTGTGAGGCTCGATTGTGCACCGAGCTTTACACTCTATGGCTTCGGGAAAGTGGAGGCCCCAGGCCCCGGCAACCTTACCTTGACCGATGTCGACTCATCTGGAGCCGTGGGCGCTGGCGTCGGCTTTGGCACGTATGGTGAGTGGAGTGGGCCGGGCACCGTCGCTGGCGCCGGCCAAATCAAGTTTGATTTGATGGGCCCGCTTGCCATGAACGCCACGTACAAGTTCTCCTTTGAGGTCACCAACCTGGGCCAGGCGCAAAATGCGGAGCAAATCAAGATCACATCCTTTATGTCGAGCGCTGGAATCGGAGGGACCGACGTTGGTGGCGTCATGGAAATGAGCCGCAGTCAAGAGCCTTTGAGCACCCTCGATTCCACGGCGGAAATTATCATCGCCGACAGGTCAGAGGCAGGGCTCACGATCGATCCGCGTGATACGCACCCGCTGTTTGTCCGGCAAGTGCGCCTCTTGACTCACAACATTTCCCAGAGCACGTCGCTCCCGTGCGACGACAATACGATCACAGTCTCCCTTCAGAGCAACGTGCCGCTACTTGTGACCCCGAAGAGCCACTGCCAGCCCGCCTTCATCCTCAAGGGGCTGACGTGGAGTAACACCCTGAACCATCCTGCGCTATCGATCTCGGATGTGCAGAAGGCGGGCTCGTCTGCCACCGGCATTTTGACGGCCAACGGTACCTGGCAACACATGGCTGGGCGACTGGATTTTGCATCCGCCGGAGGCTTTTTGGCGGGCCCGGTCTATACCTTTACGTTTGTTCTTGAGAATCCCGCGAGAGGTCAGAGTGCCCCGCCGGTCAGCATCCAGGTTACTGGCCTGGGCAATCAGCATGCATTCGTCGAAATGCAGGGTAACGAAACCTTTTTCCCTCTGAAGGTTGACTACGCTGACATCATCCACGCTGGCGCACTGCAGACGAGCGATACCCCGTGCCAAGAGTCGACAATCACTATCTCTATGCAAACTTCAGTGCAGCTCGTTCAGGCATGCCAGACCACGCTCACGATCAGGGGCCTGCGTAACAGTCTGAGTGACAGCACGGCACTGGATTCATCAAGTACGAGCGGCTTCACCCTCGTGTCCTGGGATCGTGCTGACGGAAAGCTCATTCTAAATACCTCTTCGACCATGCCCGCTGCGGGGTACTCGTTTTCATTCACATTGCGGAACCCGCCTTTCGGACAGGAGCGGCAGCCGGTCACCATCGAGGGCAACATTTGGAATCGTTATGGCACCAGTTCCCAGCAGGGCAGCTATGGTGAGTACAGCTTCCCTGCAGCGGGCAGGCTTGTGAACCAAAGCAATCCTGCCCCTCTGAAGGTGGCTGCACTGACAATGACAAGCAGACTGGGCCAGTGGTCACCGTACCCCTGCGATACCAACTCGCTCACAGTAACGCTGTCGACGAACCGAAATCTCATGGCGTACTGCAATCCTGTCCTTACATTGTACAACCTGAAGAATGCGTACAACCCAGCTGGCAATCTGACGCTGGAGGCGAGTTCGGCGCCTGAGTTCCGCTCCTACGGAGTGTGGTCGTCTGTTGCCAGCTACAAAGAGACGGAGTCGACCAGCGCAATTCCGTCCAGCACAGCCGATTCTGGCAACACAAACGGCAAGTTGGTGCTGGACGTCATCGCTGATCTTACCGCGGGTACGGAGTATGTTTTCACCTTCAATGTGACGAACCCGCCTGCGCCGCAAGCGTCCTCTGATGTGATCATCGAGCTCAATGGGGTCTACCCGGGCACTCCAGCCACCGTGGTGGATACAGCTGTCAAGGTGACTGCGGCGAAAAACCCCACCCGGGTCAAGCAAGAAATGGTGAAGGACAGGTACAACAGCCCGAACATGTACAACCCGTGCTACCTGAACAAGTACGGCGCATTCTGCAATTGGCTAGGCTGGTGGTCCAAGGAGGGCACAGCAGCTCCCATGTATATCCGCAAAGCCGCCTTCGAAGTCGGACAGGCCGGCACCCACGGCAGCCAGCAAACCGAATCTTCGTACAGTGACGCCGTGAAGTACGTGACATACAGCAACAAGGCTCTCAATGGCACGCATGATTTCACGATGACAAGCGCCTCGAGTGCGGGACAGAGCTCGTCTTTCCCGTGTGAGCTCACCACGATCACGGTCACGTTGCAGACAAATGTCCCGTTGCTCCGCAACTGTCGCCCCAAGGTCACGATCACTGGCCTCAACACCGACAGGACGTCTGTGCTGGAACTGCCGATCACAAATGCTGCGGGGATTGTGTTCCACACTACAGGCAGCTACACGCCAGCGACCTATGGTGCCTCGCTCGCCGCCCCGCGGACAAAGACTCAAGACGCCAAGCTGGTGATGGTTGTAAATTCCAGTACTCTGGCGGGCACTCAGTACGAATTGACCTTCGTTCTCAACAATACCAATGTGCATCACCACTCGCCATCGATTTCTGTTTCCGCCGAACTCGTCAGCAGCGTGCACTCGGATGCTTCGGTCAAAACGTTCAATCTGGACGCAGTGGCGTTGCCCGTCCCGAGCACCTTTTCCGACCAGCCGCTTGCGGTGGAGCGGAACTACTGGACGCACCGCCGGATCGAGCAGTCCAACCCGTTGCCGTGTGCCATCAACAACATCACCGTGTATCTGGGCACGAGTGTGCCGCTGCACACCGTGTGTGCTCCCATCACCATTACCATCGATGGCATTGATCAGACCGAGACCCCGAATACAGCCAGCATGCCCGTCCACGACTGTTCTACCGGGAACAAGGTGTTCGCCAACACGAGCGTGTGGGTGAAATCCACAGGCACGCTCACGGTGCTGCTCGAGCAGGACACTGTCGCGAATACAGAGTATTGCCTTCGTTTCACGGTAAAGAACAAGGCCGCAACACAGGGAACCCCTGCCGTGCCGACGGCCACCATCAGCGGTGTGCCCCTGACGGACAATGCGAATGGCTACGGACACACTCACGCAAATGTCACCACTGACCTCATCGACGCCAACCCGATCTGGCACGAATTTGTGTGCCCGCAGATCAACACCTCCGATCCAGCGCTGCCCACGTACTGGTCCGACAGCGAGCGGTACAAAATTGGGCACATTCCCGTCTCTGACTTCGAGGTCAGGCGCGCCAACCAGAGCAACCCGTTCCCGTGCCATTACAATGACATTTCATTCTGGCTCAAACCGAACGTGAAGCTGTTGCCCGGAACGTTTATCACCATTACTGGGTTGTACGCGCTTGATCGAGCAAACTCCAAGATCACCACGCAGACAACGCAGAATGCGCTTTCCATCACGGGCCCGCATGCAGCCATATTCCGGAACACGACAGGCACCTGGAACAACCAGGAGGGCGAGCTCGTGTTGGAGTTGGCTGCGGACGCGCACATGGCACCATGCGGTATGTACGAATTTACCATCACTGTCATCAACCCCACAGATGTCACTCCTCACGCAACCCCCACTTGCAGCAAGAACGCAATTCAGAACGATGCCCGCAAGCTCTTCAAGCAAAATGAACACAGCACCACAGGTCTCCGTGTTGTTGCAACGGACATCTGCGTCGCTGAGAAAATGATCAGTCACGACGTGTCTTCGAATCCGGGCTTGTACGGCACCGCGACAGGCGATTCGGCGCCGATGGTGGTGCTGATGCCCAACTGGGAGACCAAGGGCATCGGACAGCGCACTCCGTACCCCTACACCAGAAACACCATCACGGTGACATTGAAGGCCAATGTGCCCCTCGTGAGCTACTGCCCGCAGCCGGTGCAGATCCAGATCTCGGGGCTGGACGACAACACCATAACAGGCTCTCTTCTTTCGCAGTGGAGCACGTCAGAGTCTCACCGTGAAGATGCTGGCCTAGTGCCATCCTCCACGGGCGACATTCTGCTCGCGCCGCTGCAGGCCTTTTGCGAGAACCCTTCAAACGACACGTACGCTGACCACCAACACTTCATGAACGCGGCGGCAGGTGTGCAGGGCATTGGGTCTTGGGATTCTTTCATCGACGACTGGCCGACGAAGGCCCGTAGCTTGACTGTCTTCTCGGCCATTACAACGAACCCCGAGGACGAGTACATCTTTTCCTTTGAGATCGTCAACCCAGTGAAGGCACAAACTTCGCCTGCCGTGTCCATCAAGAGCTCTGGAATTTGCATGAGCCAGGTGGCCATGGACAAGGACGCCGGGAGGCCTTGCTGCACGTCGTGCACGAGCACCGGGGTCGCTGCTGATGGAGATGCCAGCCCTCTAAAGGTCATGGCTCCCCTATTCTGCATTAAGACGATCAAGCAGAGCACGCCTAATCCTTGCGAACTGAACACCCTGACCGTGACTTTCATGGCGAATGTGCCGTTCATGGCGGGGCAGACGGAGATCATCATCAGCGGCCTGTCGAAAGCGGACTTCCCCACGGGTGAGATCCAGATTTTGGACGGCTCGATGGGTGGCCTTAACCATCTGCTCTTTGGCAATGGCTTTGCGGGCACGCCTGGCACGGGATATTGGAACGATGGCACGGACACGTTGACGCTCTCTGTGCTGCAGACCACAGAGACCGCCACGGAATACGTGATCAGCTTCCAGGTGTACAACCCCCCGAATGCACAGCTCAAAGCAACGCCGAACATCCAGGCTAAAGCCGTGGGCAACAGCAAGCTGATATACGCCGGTAGCAACGTGCTAGACATTGCAGCGGTCGACCTTGAGGATCCGCCGACGACGACGAGCAATCTGAACGACGACCCGCTCTATGTCATTGGGACCGAGTTCACGCACATCAGCGTGGCCTCGGACACCATCAACCCCTGCGCGAACCGAACGATCACCATCACCTTCGCAACCAACGTGCCGGTCTGGTCTCGCTGCAAGCCCATCTGGACGTTTAGTGGCTTCAAGGAGGCGTATGCTCACCTCGGGGGGCGGGGATCAGAGCTCGTGGACTTCCGCGTGGACGGGCTTAGCAACTACATTCCGCTCGGCGGTCCTGATCGCTTGAGCTTTGCGCCAGTCAAGGTGGACGATTCAGACAGGGATCAAGCTGTAGACTTCGACATAGACAACCGCGTGAGCGCTGAGGTCATTCACCGCCACAATTCATCCATTGCAGGGTACGCCTCGTGGAACAATGGTGCGGCAGCGGTACTGACTGGGAATGAAAAAACTGACAAAAAGCTCCAGCTATTTGTGAACCAGACGCTGAGGTCTGACCAGAGGAACTACAGTTTCTCATTCACAGTAGTGAATCCGGCAGGGGGGCAGACTGCGGGTGAGATCCAATTCCAGGCAGTTGGACAGCCCATGTCGTCGGCCTCGTCGAGTCAGCCCTCGTCGGCGGGCAGCGCGTACCCTGTTTTCAGCACCATGGACGTTCTCACCTCGGAGTTTACGACCAGGAACATCAGCCAGAGCTCGCCATGGCCGTGCGACGAAAACACGATCACGCTGAGTCTCGTGGCGAACTCGCCGTTGTACCGACGCTGCCAAGGAGACCAGGGCACCGAAAGCCCGGGTGTGACAATCTCTGGTCTGACGGGAACGATGTCGCCCACTGCGGACCGGAATTACATGCCGATCGTGTTTACCGACGCCCGCCTCGGCGCGTACAACGCAACCTGGGCCCCCGCTGCGGGAACGCTCACGTTTGACGTGCTTGAAATTCTCCAGCAATCTGGACTTCAGTACCTTTCGGACCTGTCGATGAGCTTCGTAGTGGTCAACAAGGCAACGGACCAGGATTCGCCATCGATCTCTGTTACGCACACCATCCGCAACGTCGTCGCGGAGGGAGGGCAGGAGGAGGAGAGCGCTAAAACAGACGAGATGATCAAAAATCCGTTGCCCATTGCCCTGTCCGCTGCAGACGCTCTGCTGCCGAGCCAGGGCTCATCGAGCCTCAACGCGGGTGACGGCGACGGCGAGCCCTTGCGGATCCGAGATGCCACATTCCTTGTCAAGAACATCACACAGTCCAGCCCGTATCCCTGCGACGACAACAACATTATCCATGTCTCGCTGATGAGCAGCGTGCCACTGATCTCGGGCTACTGTACTCACGATATCACGATCAAGGGTCTCAAGTACTACGAGACGCCCAGCAATATGCAGTTGGACATCACCGAGGGCTCGTACAGTGGAGCCTCAGAGACTGACGTGGACGCCGTACTGGGCTGGGGCGAATGGGATCAGCCCAACGGTGAGCTGACGATGAACGTGACCGAGGGTCAAACCATGGTGGCAGGCCAGATATACGTGTTGTCGTTCAGGCTACGGAACCCCAAAAGTGCCAGGAACAAATTTGTCGCCAGCAGTGAGGCACTGAAAATCCAGGCGACCCCGGTGCAGGGCAGCACCCAGTACAGGGGCGGAACTGGCGGCAATCCAAGCACGTCTGGATTTGAGGACTTTGAGGATACTTTCGATGCTTCTGCGACAGTGTTCTCGACAGCGACGCTGTCCGAGTATCACGCGTACAATATCAAGCGCAGCGAGCTGCGGCCGTCGTACGTGCGCGAGATGGACTACGAGCTCAACGGCAACATGGTCAACCAGAGCAAGCCCTTCCCGTGCGCGGTCAACACCATCAACGTCGGGCTGCGGCTCAACGTGCCGCTGCTGGCCACGTGCCAGCACCCGCAGGCGGCGAATGCGTTCAACTACACGCCCTCGGTGAGCATCACGGGCCTCTTTGGCAGCACCACCCCCGACGGGTCGTTGCTGGCGATCTCGGGCGACGCGCCCTTCTCGTCGTCGTCTAACACTGGAGAGTGGTACAATCCGGACAACACACAGAACCGCGGTATCCTCAAGGTCACGCCGCAGCTGGAGACGGTGGCGGGGCAGCTCTACTACTTCCAGTTTGACTTGGTGAACCGTGCTGAGGGCCAGAACGCCCCCGCCGTCAGCATCGAGGTCGACACCCTCGGGTGTGAAACAACCAACTGCTACAAGAAGGCTTCGACAGCGGACTTCATCTACAACACGACTACCATACCACCACTACCGGCGCCGTGGCAGTCTGCACACCACATGAGCGGAAGCTTCATGGATGGCGAGGAGGCGAAGCCGCTCTTCATCCGCAGCCCGGGCTTCTACAGCCACAGCAGCGTGCGGCAGTCGACGTCGCACCCGTGCGAAGTCAACACAATCACGGTGACCATGCGCGTCACCGTGCCGCTCTACGTGAGCTGCGGCACAAACCTGACGGTCACGGGTCTGACGGGCATGGCGACGTCGAGCGACGCCCGCCCGACGCTGTCGTTGGTAAGCAGCAGCCCCGCGAACTCGTTTGAGCCGTACACGTGGGACCAGGACAAGGGCGAGCTTGTGCTGGGCGTGACCCTTCTTGACATTGACGGCTGGAGCGACGGCAGCAACGTCTTGTCGTTTGAGTTCAATGTCGAGAATCCGGCCGAAGGGCAGCCCGCGCCGACGATTTGGCTGCAGGGCAGCTTCAATGACTCGCTCACGTTTGACGGCGACGGCAAGTGGAGCGACAAGGCCGGGCCGAACACTGGCAGGAGCGGAACCGCACCCAACAGTGTCTCGTACACTGTTGGGGATTCCGGAGGGTGGGTCACGCAGAGTCCCACGACTTGGAGTCTCCAAGTTGGCCGCACCTACGACCCCGGCAGCGTCGCGATTTGGAAGAGCGCCAATTTTGGCGCAGAGCACAGTGGCAATGGGTACAACGAGACCCGGACAGGGTTCCCTGCCCAGGACCAGTACCGGTACGGGCTCGACAACACCACAGGCTCTCTAGGCCTCGCCTACTGGGCCCAGGATCTCGCGTTCGGCGAAGACATTCCGGAGCCGTCGGACCAGTCGTACTTCCCGGGCTACGTCCAGCACCCGAAGGTGGCGTACGCCATGGCGGGCCAGAGCTCCCCGTGGCCGTGCGACCTCAACACCATCACCGTCATCATGCAGAGCAACGTACCGCTGCTCAAGCGCTGCCAGCCCATCATCACGGTGACCAACCTCAAGAACGTGGCGGGCGGTGGCCCCGAGAACACGGCGCAAGGCCAGATCCCCGTCAAGTTTGAAAATTTTTACAAGCAGGGCCATATCACCAACCCCATCACGGGCCAGACCATCAACGGCACGTTTGACAAGTTCGGCCTGCGAGGAGGAGGAGGTTCGAAGTCTTTGGAGTCTGTCGGCAGCCTGATCATCAATATGACCAATATTGTGCCGGACGACCAGTTTGGGCAGGATACTCTGCAGTTTTCTTTCCAGGTCGTCAACAGGTACCAGACCGACGACGGCTCGATCGAACTGTCCAAATTGAACGTCAAAACTCCGATAACGTTCAGCGCTGATGGCTGGAAGTCAGATACCAACAACTTTATCACTCCGACAACTTTCAGCGCTGACCAGGTGCTCAACGTGCAGTACAGCCTCAAGAGCCACCGCCTGCCTGCGGTCGCCGCGTCCGGGCGCGTTTTGGAAAGCAGCCGCTCACGAAATCAAGAGATTTTGACAGGAACTAATTGCATAGCGAATCTGGCAGACACTGTCACTGAATACTCTGTCGGCTGTACTTCTGGCGGTGTCACTAGTCTCAGCGAAGAAAAGAACTCCAAGGTGCTTGTGTACTCCGACCCGCGGCAGAGACTCTACAACGACTTTGACTCCATCACCGCCTCAGCACTCTTCCAATCCGCGCTGCCCGCTGCGGAGGCGTCCACATACCTGGCGGGGCTGCAGCAAGGTGACGCCATGCCGTTTTTCATCCGCAAGCCGCAGTTCCTTGTGAAGAACATCACGCAGTCGAGCCCATACCCGTGCGACGACAACAACATCATCAGCGTGTCGCTCGCGAGCAGCGTGCCCTACATGAACACCCGGTACTGCCAGCCTACCATCACCATCGAGGGCCTGAAGCAGTACTACACACCGGACACAGACCTCATGAAACTCGACGAGGTTTCGGCCACCGCCAACGTCGTGACGGTGTTTGGTTCACAGACAGGCAAGTGGGACAAGAGTGAAGGGACGCTGGTGCTCACTGTGCAGGCGGGGCAGACCATGCGGGCAGGCGAGGTGTACGGGTTCGCGGTCAAGCTGCACAACCCGCATACGGCAGAAACGGTCCCGGCGACTGCAGGCGGCACGCTCAAGGTGATGGCGGATCAGGAGGAGAGCGTTGCCGAAGCCAAGCTGTACAGCACCTACTGTGCGGGGGCTGAGAGTGCTGGAGGATGCGGCGACAAG